>Ga0210407_10000705_pt1 | contig 35879 bp, 27 predicted proteins | sample IncBWC27MmetaG_FD_150860 | JGI IMG/M metagenome (GOLD analysis project Ga0210407, IMG submission 150860) | Forest soil microbial communities from Barre Woods Harvard Forest LTER site, Petersham, Massachusetts, United States - Inc-BW-C-27-M | ecosystem: Environmental > Terrestrial > Soil >...
TCATGATGGGCGGAGGACTCTACGCCGACAAGGGCGCCATCGATCCCGGAGCCATCGATGCCCGCCGCGAATTCAACTGGTGGTTTGACGCGGAAGCGACGCGCATTGTCCTGCGCGCGCCCTGGAAGAAGGTGACCATCACTCCCATCGATATCTCGGTCAAGACGCGCTATACGACCGAGATGAAAGCCACCATCACCAAGGCTGGCACTCCGGTGACGCAGTATCTGGAGAAGTATTCGCTGCCCGGCTACATGTGGGACGAAATCGCCGGTGCCGCGCTCATCGATCCCTCGATCATCACCGGGCAGAAACAACTCTACATGGATATCGACGTCGACCACGGCGCCAGCTACGGCAAGACAATTTTCTGGAACTCTACCGCGAGGGTTCCACCTTACTTGCGTCTGGCCAACGTCCAGTTCGACATTGACGCGGAGAAGTTCTACAAAATCTACATCGACTTGATGACCCGCCCCGCCCGAAAATAGAAGTAAAGTGATGGAGCGACGGGCGTCCCCGCCCGTCCACCGCCAGCCCCGCGGTAAAATCGAAATTCAGCGCGATCCTAAACGTGGAGATTTCTTGGTGAAACTTCGTGCCCTTCATGGTCTGAATAACTTCAAACGCTCTACTATCTTTCCGCTGTCGGTACTCTTGCTCGCAACCTGCTTTGCCTCCGCCCAGCCGCGCCGCAAGGTCATCATCAATGAAGACTGTTCCGGCCCCGGCGGCAGCAATCTGCAAACACTCCTGGTAATGATCCAGTCGCCGCAGGTCGAGGTGCTTGGGATCACGGTGGTCAGCGGAGACCAATGGCGCGATGAAGAGGTGGCGCACACTCTTCGCCTGCTCGAGATCATTGGACGCACCGACATCCCCGTAGTGCCGGGCGCGTCGTTTCCGCTGGTTCGCACTCACGAAGAAGCGCAGCAGTGGCAGGAACGCTACGGAAAAGTGGCCTACGCCGGCGCCTGGGACGATCGCTGGTGGCACGAGCCCTTCGTCGTCCCCACGCTTCCGGAGGGGAAGCCGGCCATCAAGCCCGCCGATGAAGACGCCGCCCATTTTCTGATTCGAATGGTGCATAAGTATCCGCATGAGGTCACAATCTACGAGGGCGGTCCCATGACCAACCTTGCGCTGGCCATTTCACTGGATCCGCAATTCCCCGAGTTGGCCGAGGAGTTGATCTTCATGGGCGGAGGCATCGGGCCGCAAACCGACAATGCCGAGTTCATCAACAACCCGCGTCACGAGTTCAACTTCTGGTTTGATCCTGAAGCCGCGCATGTGGTGTTGCGCGCGTCCTGGAAGAAGATTGTCTGCACGCCCACCGACATCTCGGTCAAGACAAGTCTGACGCCGGCCATGATCCAGCAGATCGACAAGGCTGGAACTCCGCTGGCGCATTATGTTGCCCGCTATTACCAGTCCTTTCCGGGCGCCGACATTATGTGGGACGAACTCGCAGCCGCCGCTTGGATCGATCCCTCCATCATCACGAAACGAGAGACGCGCTACATGAGTGTGGATCTCGACCACGGTGCCGGATACGGTAACACGCTGACTTGGTCAGAGAAGAATAAGCCAGCGGTTACGGTGCAAGCGGTAGAAATTCAAGTTGACTTGGATAAAGAAAAGTTTTACCGGATGTTCGTGAGCCTGATGAGCGCCGCCACGCCGGCCCGCTGACCATCCATCGATACCGGTTCAATTCTGCGGCTGCGAGATGGAATTTGTGTTCCGCAGCGAGATCACAAACTGTTGAATCTCGCGACGCTCCCGCTCGATATGTTCTTTTGTTTTCTTAGATAACCGGTCATGGAGTTGAAGTTCCTGTTGAGCTCTGGCTTTGTCACCGGTTCGCAGGTAAGCCTGAGCCAGTCGATAGTGCGCCGCTTCGAGGGTCTCATTGATTTCCGGAGTAACTTGTTCCGGACTGACTTCTTCGGGACTGACTTCGATCGCCCTTTGATACGCGGAAATGGCTCGCGAAAAATCCTTGCGCTGCGAATACAGGATCCCGAGTTGCAGATACGCGGCGCCGAGCTTCGGATCGAGATGCACTGCCTTGTGCAGCAGCGACTCCACGAGTGCTGAGCGCGTATTGTCGCGGTCGTTCTCGCGCCCCCTGTCCCGCTCAGTGTCCACCGCACTTGCCGATTGTTTCCAAAGGCTGACCGCGTAATAGTAGTTAGCGACCGCATTGTCCGGTTGCAGCTGAGCGAATCGCCTCAATCTCTCGACCGATTCTGCTGACGGAGTGCCCTCCACACTTTGCATTTTCCCTAGAAACACATAGGGAGTCGGATTGTCAGGAGCCAGATCGGACGCGTTCACGAGACTCTGCGCAGCTTGATCGTAGGAACCGCGAGCGTACCAGGATACGCCGAGCGCAATCAACATCCGCACGGACCTTGGAAACAGGCGACTGCCTTTTGTGAAAACCTCGGTAGCGGGTTCCAGTGCGCGATGAGTCAGAAGCTCAGTTCCCCAATCGAACAGGTTCGGTTCGCTGGGATCAAGTTCTGCCGCCCGCAGGTACTCCCGAACCGCACTGAGCGGATTGCCAAGTCTCTCCTCGACGTCGCCTAGCAGGTGATGAAGTGCAGGGTCTTGGGGATTGCGTGCCACGGCATCTCGCAAAGAACTCTCTGTCGTGACGGAAGCAGGCGGGTTTGATCCACCAGCCGATTCCTTGCTCAATGAAACCGTTGCCTTGGCGAGCGCTTCGGTGGTTCGCAGTACTGTATCGGAACCGTGTCCGCCTGAGTTCGTGGCTTGTGTCACACCCGCCACTGTGAAGTGAGGTTCGTCAAGGAATTCGGGGGTTCGCTCGCCGGGCTTTCTGGTTGCTGGTTTTACCGGGGGAGCGTTTTGCGATGTAGAAGCTTTGTTGGACACGAGAGTGAGGTCAATATCCTTCGTCTCTTTCCGTGCAAGATTTACCGGACCGACGATTGCCTGACCGTAGCCGTTCATTTCTGCGCGCAGCGTGTAAACGCCGTCTTGTAGCAGCGGCAGACGGTACTTACCTTCCATGTCGGTATGCGTGGCTTGGCCTGATGTCGTGGGAGTCGGATTATCCGGAGCGATTTGTAAAAAAACAGCGACGTTTGCAACCGGTGTGCCAGTGGAATCGAGCACACGGCCCTGCACTGTTCCTTGCCCCCTGGCGGCGCTGGCCTGCTCGTGAGATTGTGCCCGGACCGGAGCGACGGCCGTCATCACCGCTAGAACGCAGCCGGCGAGGTAAATTCCGGTTAGTCCGAAGTGGCCGGAGATCACGCGGATCGACTCCTGGGAGAAAAAGAGAAAGCGGCAGCTCCAAGAACAAAATGGAATCAGCCGCGATCGTTGCTGGTCATTCTATCTCATGCGTTCCCATCCAAGAAATTGGCAGAGCGCGTGAATAGGCTTTACAATGGCACGCTTTCCAAACGGGCTTGTGGGGGCCCCGAATCGTTTCTGTCCATCGTGAGGGCACATTAATTATTGAGGGAGTCCAAGCCATGAAGGGAAGAGGCATCATTCTGTTGTTGGTTGCTTTTTTGTTGCTTACATTCGCCGATAACGTGCTGGCCCAAAAAATCAAAGTCATCGTGGATCAGGACGCGCGGGGTCCGGCGACAACCGACATGCAATCCATCCTGATTTTCCTCCAGTCGGACAAGTTCGATGTGCTGGGCATTACCACAGTAAGCGGCGACCAGTGGGTAAAGGAAGAAACGCAGCGCACGTTGCGGCTGCTTGAAATCGCCGGCCGCACCGATGTTCCCGTCGCGGAGGGCGCGGAGTTCCCGCTGCTGAATTCCAAGGAAGAGTCCGAGCGCTGGGAGGCTCTCTACGGGAAGTTTCGCTATAAAGGCTGCTGGAGCGATTTCTCCAAAAGCCCGGAAGGCACTCCGCCCGCCTTCCGCGAGGGCTATCACGAGCCAGATGCAATCCCACCGCTGGTGGAGGGCAAGCCTCACACCAAGCCGCTCGACGAAACTGCCGCCCACTTCATCGTCCGCATGGTGCACCAGTATCCTGGCGAAGTTGTGGTATGGGCCGGCGGCCCGCTGACTAATATCGCTCTCGCCCTGCGGCTTGATCCGGAAGTGGCGACACTCGCAAAAGAGTTGGTCCTGATGGGCAGCGGGATGTACGCCAACAACGGTGGAATCAGCGGCATTGATGGACGGCGCGAATTTAACTGGTGGTTTGATCCGGAAGCCGTCCGCATAGCGATGCGCGCCCCTTGGAAGAAAATCACAATCACGCCCATCGACATTTCCGTCAAAACGCTGGTGAACCCCGCTGTCAGAGCTGCCATCGCCATGTCGGATACGCCGGTCGCTCGCTACCTCACGCAATACTCCGTCGAAAGCTTTATGTGGGATGAACTCTCTGCGGCGGCCCTGGTCGATCCTTCGATTATCACGGGACAGAAGCAGCTCTACGTGGACATCGACATTGATCACGGACCAAGCTACGGTGAAACGCTCTTCTGGCAACCGGGCACCGCGCTTCCGTCCTACGAGAGAATTGCGACCGTTCAGTTCGATGTGGACACACAAAAGCTGTACGATCTCTACGTCAAGTTAATGACGCAACCGCCCAGGGCCGCGAAATAGCCAGGCAAGGCCGGGCTTCAAGCCGGATCTAAGAAACGGAGCGCACGTGGATTCAAAACAAGAAATCTTTCGCGGCTCTAGAATTACTCGACGCCAATTTGTAGCCTCGTCAGCCGCCGTTCTAGCCACCAGGGGTTTCGCTCACAGAGTCAACGTCGGTGGTGCACTGGCGGGACAGCTTTCGGAGCAGGGTAGGTCCGACGAAAAGTCCGGCCCGGGCTCTGGGCGCGGTCCCTTTCGCGTCATCATTGACACCGACCCCGGCGTCGACGACGCGTTGGCGCTCTTGCTGGCCATGCGCTCGCCGGAGTTGAAGATTGAAGCCATCACTCCGGTCGCCGGAAACGTGCCGCTCGACCTGACGCTGCCGAACGCCTTGCGCATGGTTGAAATCGCGGGCCGCACCGATATTCCAGTGGCGGCTGGCGCTCGAGCCCCGCTGATGCGCCGCCTGGTAACAGCAACCTACGCGCACGGCGAGAACGGATTGGGAGGCGCCGTCTTTCCTGAGCCGACGACCAAACCTGTCGCCACGCCTGCTGCAGAGATGATTCGCCAGATCGTTCGCAAGTATCCCGGCGAGGTTACGCTGATCACCATTGGCCCCCTGACGAACATCGCTAACGCTCTCAATTCCGATCCGGATCTCGCCAGCATGGTTCGAGCGCTGGTCATGATGGGCGGCTCGCTTTCCGGAGGGAACATCACGCCCGCGGCCGAGTTCAATGTTTACGTGGACCCGGAAGCGGCGCGGATCGTCTTTCAATCCGGAATTCCCGTGACCATGGTCGGCCTGGACGTCACGCGCAGAACCTCTCTTACCGACGACCACGTGCGCACGCTCGAAGCGGCACAGAACCCGGTCAGCCAGGCTGCGGCCAAAATCGGACGCAACGCAATCAACCACAACCGCGAGCGCGGATTTCTGGTGGGACCGAACATGCATGACTCGCTAGCCGTTGCCGGATTTCTCGATCCCGCGATTCTGAAACTGCAGGACTACTACGTTGATGTTGAGACGACGGGCGAACTCACCGCCGGCGAAACCCTGGGCTACAGCCCCGTTGCCGGCGATCTGCGGCGCCGCCCGGGAATGGAGAAAGATGCCGCGGCCACGAACATGCCGATTCGCGGATCGGCCCCCACTCTAGCCAGCACAAAAACGTCTCCCGTGTTGCGCGATAAATTTATGCCCAACGCGAAGGTCGCGGTGGAAGTGGATTCCGCGAGGTTTTTCGACCTGCTCATTGGGCGGTTATCGGGAAGCAAGTAATATTCTTAAGCAACATTGCTAAGAGGCGAGAAGTTCCAAAATTCAGAGGTGCATGAATGAAGCTGGGCCGAACCCGGGGGTTTATCGCGGTAGCAACTCTAGTTCTAACGACATGTCTTGTATCCCACAGCCAGGACAAGCGAAAGATCATCATCGATCAGGACGCGGCCGGGCCCGCCGGCACTGACCAGCAAGCGATACTGCTGCTGATTCAGTCTCCACAGACGGAAGTCCTGGGCATCACGGTGGTGACGGGCGACGCGTGGCTCACCGAAGAAGTCGCGCACACTCTGCGCATGCTCGAACTCATCGGACGAACTGACATTCCCGTTGTCGGTGGTGCCGAGTATCCGCTGGTCAGAACTAAAGAAGAAACGGAGCAGTGGGAGCGGCGCTATGGCTCCGTGGCATGGCTGGGGGCCTGGACTCCGCGCGTGTATCACGCACCTCGCGAACTGGGAGCGATGCCGGAGGGGAAGCCCACCACCAAGGCCGCCGACGAAGATGCAGCACACTTTCTGATTCGTCTGGTTCGCAAGTATCCGCACGAAGTCACGATCTACGAGGGCGGGCCCATGACAAATCTAGCGCTTGCGATCTCGGTCGACCCCGAATTTCCGAGACTGGCAAAAGAATTGGTGTTCATGGGCGCCAGTCTGAATCCGCAGACCGCCGATCCCGAGTTCGTCAACACGCCGCGCCACGAATTCAACCTCTGGTTCGATCCGGAAGCGGCTCGCATTGTGCTGCGGGCTCCCTGGAAAAAGATCGTCTGTACTCCGGTTGATATTTCAGTGAAGACAAGAATGACAAATGAGCTGATTGACAAGATCAAGGCTGGTAACTCGCCAGCCGCGCAATACATCGGCAAGTACGCGCACCTGCGTGGATCTTATAACTATCTCTGGGACGAACTTACCTCAGCGGCATGGCTTGACCCGAGCCTGATTACAAAGAAAGAAAACCGCTACATGGATGTGAACCTGGATCGCGGCCCCGGCTATGGAGACACCCTCACCTGGACAGATCGAGACAGGCCTAAGCGCGATGTACAGTCGGTGGAGGTGCAGTTCGACTTGGATACCGATAAGTTCTACAAGACGTTTGTGGAGTTGTTGACCGCACCCACGCCACGACCGGCGCACCCCACCAATTGAATTGTCATCCCGAGCGAAGCGAGGGATCTGCAGTTCGCCGCAAGATGCAGATCCCCAGCTTCGCTCGGGATGACAATTTCCCACACACTGCTTACCGCCCCAACTGCTCCATCATCTTCTGCGCCTGCTCGTGTCCCGGATGCTGCTTGAGCAGTTCGAGCAGCACGGCCCGAGCTTTCTCCGGGGTGCCTTCCACGACATAGACCCGGGCCAGGTTCAAGTAAGCCTGATCGAATGCAGGCGCCACGCGGATGCACTCTTCAAAACTCGCCACGGCCTGATCGCGCCGCTGCATGCGCAGATATAGAATCCCCAGGTTGTTCAGTGCCTCGGGGTAAACGGGACGCAATTTCAGCGCCTTCTGCAGAGAATCGAAGGCTCGCGCGGTGTCGTCATTCTGCGCAAATACCATGCCCAGACCGTAGTTCGCTTCTGGATCGTTGGAGCTGACTTCCAGCGCTCGCTCGTAAGTCCTGCGAGCGTCATCCCATCGCTTCTGCTGACGGTAGGCGCTGCCGAGGTTGTTGAGCGCAATCATGTGATCGGGACTCCGCTTAAGCGCCTCTTGAAAGTAGCCGACCGCATCGCGAGTTCGTCCTTCCCGCGCGGCCAGCAAGCCGAGGTTGTTCCAGGAATTTGCCAAAGTGTCGGGATAGCTCGCGCGAAGCTTGAGCGCGCGTTCGAAACTCTCGCGGGCATCTGCGGTTTTCTGCTGGTCCAGATAGACGCTTCCAAGGCCATAGACAGCTTCGGCGCTTGTTGGATCGTCACGCCACGCAATCTGGAACGAAGCCGCGGCCTGATCCATATAGCAGCGCTGAAAAAATACCGACCCGTAGGAAAGATAGTTGCGCCCAAATTCAATCGTGTCGGTGACGCCGGGAAAGGGCAGTGCTTTGGCTAGTCGCTCCGGGCCGGTTTGGGGGATGTGACGGAAATCGTACTCAACGTGCTCCGGGTTGGCTGGTCCCTGATAAACCTTGACGATCCGACCGTTGGCCTCAATCAGGAGTGATGTTGGAAGCTCGAGATCCCGATGCCGGTCAAACAGGTAACGATAGAGAATGTTGTAGATGGCGGCGATATCCTCGGATCCGAGAACAATCGGAAATGAAAGGCGATGCTTGCGCACGAGTGCTCGGACGCTTTCCGCGTCCGCGGGGCTGTCCAGATTCACGGAGAGCAGTTGGAGACCCTGGTCGGCCCAAGTCGCGTGATGCTGATTGAAGGCGATCCAATCGTCACTGGATCGCTCTGCTCCAGCGGCCCAGAAGTTGAGCAGCATTGGCTTTCCGCGCAGCGCAGACAGGGTGTACACCTGCCCACCGAAATCCGGCAGAGAAAAATCGGGCGCCTCGACCGGCGCCAGCAACCAAGTCTCAGCCGTGGTGGGCAGGGTTTCGACTTCCTGTGGCTTGGCATCTGCGAGCGGACCTCGCCCCGCCGGCATTCTGAAGGCCTCCATCCGCGATGGCTCTGAGCCTTCTTCAATCCACACGCGGTGGTTGATCGGCAAATCGTGGAATTGCTGCACCATTCCGCTCGGCCAGCGAATCGAGGCACGCACCGGGCCCTTCGCCACTCCCAGGCCGAAGAAGACATCCTTGCTGTGCTGCGACAGGAATCCCGATCCAGCTTGTAGCGACCGGGTTTGCTGGCCCAATTCAGTTTCGACCGTCACTGTCGCGCCGATGGCGTCGCGATTGCTCTTGGTGCCGCGCAGGTGGAAGGCTATGGAGGGAGGCAGATTCTCCATGACGTTCTTCAAGAGCCGCAACTGCGGACCGTTGCGGTTCTTCAGAAACACTTCCTGACGACCATCATGATCGAAATCTGCGAGTGCGAACGCGCGCCCATCTTCCAGAAAGTCCAGCCCGATCACACCCGAGATATCGGAAAATGTTCCATCGCCATTGTTCGCGTAGAAAATATTCCGTTCGTACCCGCTCCACGTGCCATCGGCGCGGATCAATTCGTTAATGGCGCTCCATCCCTGCTCGTAGTCGTGAGACGGCTTAGCCTCGTCGGGCGAATTGGCAACTACCTGACGCCAGAAAAAACTGTTCAGATCTTCGTCCTTGCGCGAGGGGCCGCTCACCATCCCATTGGTGATGTAGAGATCGGGAAAACCATCATGATCAAAATCCCAGGAATCGCTGGACCATGCCCAGCGTCCGATTCCGACGCGAGCAGCGCGCGTCGCATCCTCGAAACCACCACCGCTATTTCGAGACACATTCCGAAATAGCGAATTGCCCATGGCGTGTTTGTGATAGAGCGCTCGCGTGTCACGGGGCGCGTCTTTCTTGAAAGGCTCCTGCATCGAAATGCGTTCGCCCGCCGCCGTCCACATATCAGCAACGTAGAGATCCTCCGCGCCGTCATGGTCATAATCAAACCAGGAGACGCTCATCCCAGCGCCGACATCTTCAACCCCCGCTTGCGAAGCGATGTCGGTAAATGTTCCGTTGCCGTTGTTGCGGTAAAGATTCTTTCGTCCAAAGTCATTCACCACGTAAAGGTCGGGCCAGCCATCACGGTTGAAGTCGTTCCAACCACAACAAAAACTGTAGCGTGTGTTGTTCTGGTTGAGACCCGTCTCGGCAGTTACGTCGCGAAACGTGCCGTCCCGATTGCTGCGCATCATGAAATTGGGCGGCCCGTTCTGGGCGTCATAGTAAGGAGACGGATACTTGTACTGGTCCGTACCCTGGTAATAGACATAGAGGCAGAAGTAGATATCCAGCCAGCCGTCGCGGTCATAATCTGCCACCGCTGCTCCGGTGAAGGTCCCCTGCGGAGGGTTGGCGAACTGAAATGCATCCGCCTTCTGGCGAAACTTGCCGCCGCCGTCGTTCAGGAACAACATAGGGCCGGTCGCCCGCACGACGATCAAATCTTGTCGCCCATCATTGTCGACGTCGACAAAAAGCGCACATGCGGTGTTTTCGATGACGCCGACTCCCGACGATTCCGTGATGTCCTCGAAGGTTCCGTCGCCTCGATTCCGATAAAGGCGGTTCGGAAGGCCGCCCGGCTGGCATACATAGAGGTCGTCAAATCCATCGCCATCGATGTCGCCAACCGAAACGCCGTTGTGCCCGTAGACATCGATGCCGCAAGCGCCGTCGAGCACCGTTCGCCAATAGTCCGTCCCACGCAGAAGCTGCGAAGAATAGGACGCATTGCCACCGAGCGCCGCGGCCGCGATGTCGACATAAGCGGGGCCGCCAGGACCAATGGAGCGGCTCTGTGTTTCATCCAGCATCTGCCATTTCTGCACCCGGAACTCACCCAACGCAGACCGTCCCCAAAAAAGTTGCCAGTAACCTACGCGTTGTTCACGGTAGAAGTCGTGGCCGGCGGCGACCAATTCATAGCGGATGCGAGTCTGCAGCTCACCGGGAGACAGCGTCGTCGAAGCAGCGTCAATAGTCGTCACCTGAAATTCAGCAGTAAGAATCTTCGAAAAGCCACTCAGGGTGGACCGCAGTTCCTGCAAGAATGCGTCCCGCCCAAGTGCAGTCTCCCGCTTGAATGTGTTGTGACGGACATCAATCACCGGCCCCGGGCGCACAACGCGGGATTCGACAGGCCGCGGAGAAGTTCCCGAGAAATTGGGGAGAAGCACTTTCTCGACCGCGCTTACATTTTGAGGAGAATACAGCAGGCCTGAACTCCACTCTGATAGGATGGCCGCGATCTGGTCCGCGTATTTTTCAGTGACAAAATCATCGAGGCCAGCCTGCGTTTTAACGAGTAAGGCGTCGAGGGGCCGAGGCATCCGGTAGTGAGGATGTAGGTGGAATTCACCATTCGATAAGGAGGCATCTCCCGAGTCAAAACCGTAGAGTGTGGGCCACCCGAGACCGCGGAGACCTGCGGGAATTAGCGCTGCCGAAGCGCCTTGGCAGAACCGAATCAGAAAATTGCGCCGACGAAGGTCCACGCGACTCGGGGCGGAAGAATTCCGCGTCTTCTCTGATCGACTCAGATGGATGTCTCCCGGATTCCCACGCGTGGCCCGAAATTAACACCCGCACGCGCGACCGTCAAGATTCGATCGTCAGGAGTGCGCCGCATTCGCTTGCGCGCGCGGTAAAAATCGAGTCGTAACGATATGTTAGGCTAACGTCCTTCAATTCATCTAGACTCGTGTCTCGGAGATTTCCCTTTGACCGTTGCTGGAGTGACCGCCCCTCGAATCACTGTCGTTGGCAGCTATGCAACTGGCCTGACCATGAAAGTAGAGTGCCTCCCCTGTACCGGCGAGACGCTTCTAGGAACTGGCTATCGCGTGGACTATGGCGGCAAAGGTTCCAACCAGGCCGTGGGCAGCGCCCGCCTCGGAGCGAGAGTGAACTTCATTGCCAGGATTGGGAAGGACACTTTTGGGGAAATGGCGCTGCGCCTCTACCGCGACGAAGGCATCGATGTCGCTCACGTAAAGCAAACGGACGGCGCGCCCACTGGGGTGGGTTTCATCATGGTCGAAGCGGCGAGCGGCAATAACTGCATTGTGATTGATCCTGGTGCGAATGAACTTCTCACCGCTGACGACATTTCCAGCTGCGCCGCCGCCTTCGAATCGACCTCGGTTGTACTGACTCAGCTCGAAATTCCCGTAGCGACGGCCGAAGCGGCTTTGCGTCTTGGACGCGCGGGTGGTGCCATCACGATTCTCAATCCCGCTCCGGTCCGCCTTCTTCCTCCATCCGTTTTGCAGTTGATAGATGTGCTGACCCCAAACCAGGTCGAAGCCAAAGTACTCACCGGTCGAAGTCCGGATGCAGTTATCGAACCTGAGCAACTCGCGCGCGAACTGATTCGCAATGGCGTAAAACAAGTCGTCATGACCCTGGGCGAGAAGGGAGCGCTGATCGTGACCTCATCGTCCTCAACCCACGTCCCCGCGGTTCCGATGTCCGCAGTCGATACTACGGGCGCGGGCGATGCCTTCAACGCTGGCCTCGCGACCGCCCTCGCTTCAGGCGCAAGTCTCGAAGCTGCCGTCCAGTTTGCCGTGGTCACTGGCGGTCTGGCGGTTACAAAGGAAGGTGTCATCCCTTCGTTGTCCAGCTGTGACGAGGTCTGTGACTTCTATCAAAAGAGCGGAATGACACTACCGGTTTGGTTCGCAAGCAGTTCGGCCCCGCTACAATGACCGCTATGCCTTTGCTTCTCGGCTTTCTGCTGGTGCTGTTGGCCGGCTTGCTGCAGGGAACCTTCATTCTTCCCATGACGCTCGTTCGCCGGTGGGCGTGGGAGCACACGTGGGCGACGTTCTCGCTACTCGGCATGGTCGTCTTTAATTGGATCATCACTCTTCTTTTTGTACCCAACATCTTCGCGGTTTACCTTGCATCCCCGCCGCGAGATCTCGCCATTCTCGCGCTCTTCGGATTGGGGTGGGGTATCGGCGCCGTTCTCTTTGGGCTTGGCATGGCAAGACTCGGGATGGCCCTCGGCTATCCCATCATCATGGGCCTCATCGCTAGCTTGGGCGCATTGATTCCGCTTCTCGTGTTCTTCCCGCAGACCCTGTTCACGGCGAGAGGCGTGGTTCTGCTGGCCGGAACTGCCATCGTGATCGCGGGTATCGCCGTATGCTCCATAGGTGGCTCTCGCAGAACGCCGCCCACAACAAAATCGAACACGGCGTCCTCCAATGCACTCACGATCGGATTGGTGATTGCTGTCCTTGCTGGAATTCTCTCTTGTTTGCCCAACGTCGGCATGGCCTTCGCAAAAAACGTGACCGGTGTTGCGGAAACAATGGGCGTCTCTCAGGCGTCGTCAGAAAATACGGTCTGGGCACTTCTGTTCACGCTTGGGAGCGTCGCCAACCTTGCCTATTGCCTCTACCTGATGCTCACCAAGAGTACATTCCGCGAGTACTGGCATGCCGAGGCGCCGCGCAACTTAATCTTGTGCGCTCTGATGGCTCTGATGTGGATTGGCAGCTTTTATCTCTATGGGACGGGCGCAGCGCGGCTTGGACGCTGGGGTCTGGTCGCGGGTTGGCCGCTGTTCATCTCGATCTCGATCGTTACGGGTAACATATGGGGATTGTGGAGAGGCGAGTGGCAAGGCGCGCCAGCTTCCGCTCGCCGATTGTTGAATCTCGGCATGGCGATTCTGATCATCGCGGTGATCGTGGTCGCGCTCAGCAATTCCGTTTAGTCAAAAGGTCGGGCAAGGAGAAAATCCGTGTCGCAGTCGTCGCAGTCTCCCCCATTTCTAATTGCTCCGCAGCCCCGCGCGCGCTGGATGCGGCTGGATACCGCGCAACTTCTCAAGCGTTTTTACTTTTGCGAGCGCATGGTTCTAATTAATTGTGCGGCATGGATTCCCGCCATCGCTCCTCTCGAGGTGAAAACCAGCCTGGCTCGCTTCGTCTGGCAGGGTGCGGAAACGGCCCACGCTTTGAGGAATCGGGTGTTTGAACTTCGATTTCCGAGTCGCCTGCTGGAAGAAGAAGGAGCCGATCAAGCGCTGATTGAGCTTTTCAGCGCCGTGAAGGATTCGCCCACGGTTCCGGCTTTCCTCCTAAGCGTAGGAAAGGTTCTTCTGCCCGCGTTGCGCGATTCTTACCAGTCCTACCTTACGGCATCCGATTCGATCGCCGACGGTCCAACACACCGTTTCCTTGCTCTCGCACTCATCGAAAAGCTCGATCAGATCGCCACATTTGAACGCTGGGCTGAATCCGAAATCTCCCACCATCCCGAGTCGCGCGCCGGCGCACAGGAGTGGGCAAACACAGTTGCCAATCGTCTTTCACAAGTTGGTGGCGTTGGAGTGGACGCGCCACCCGCTGCAACCGCAGCCGGACCCTTACCCGGCTCGAAGGCCTATTCCATTCCCGACCGGCCTGCTCGCGATCCGCGCTTCTGGCCATGTCGCTTTTATTGGCCGGATGTGGTCGATCCCGCCTTTCCCTACGGCGAGGGAATGCAACTCCAACTCCGCTCCGCGATCAGCCACCTCAATGAGGTGTGGGCGATTGAAGCCGGCGGCTTGATGCTGAGCGCATTTGCCGACGTCTTGTCGTGGGAGTGGATTCACGACGCGGCGCGCTGGACTTATGACGAGTCGCGGCACTGCCGCATGGGCTACGAACGCCTCATGGCATGGGACTTCGATCCGGCCGAGCTTCCTCTGGGAACTTACATTTATGACTGCGCTTCCGGAGAAGATCCAATCTATCGTTTGGGCATGCTCTATTTTTTCGAGACTAAGAATATCCGCCACAAGCTAACTCGCGCTCAGCTTTTTCACGCTTACGGCGATGCCCTGAGCGAGCATGACATGGACTTCGATTGGGCCGATGAAACCATTCACGCCGGCTACGGTAAACACTGGCTTAGGGAATTACTGGCTGTGCGGGGAGAAGACCCGGCTGCTTCCGAAAAGGTCCGCGAACGATGTGGGGAGCTGGTGAGTGATTACGTGGCCACCGCGACCGCAGAAGAAGTGATCGCCATCACGAAGATTGCGAACGCGCTCATGATCCAGGCAGCGCAGAAACCGGCGAATCGTGTGGAGTGATCGGGCGACACAATGAAACTCGGCGCTAACCCCGGCAGAGCTCGACGTCTTCAATCGTGGATGCTGGCTTTTCTGGCCGGCTTGATGCTCGTCACCGTCGGCGGCACGAGTGCGAAATCGCAAACCAAGCAGGCCGCGCAAGCAGCGCCCTCAGACTCGCCGGATGCTCATCTGGGCCGAGCCTACGACGCCCTGAGAGACGATCGATACGAAGTGGCCGCCGCTGAATTCCGAGCCGCCCTCAAGCTTGATCCCAAGCTAACGCTGAGGGCGCGCTTTCCGCTGGCCGTTGCGCTCTTCGAGATGAAGAAGCCCGAGGAAGCGCGCCGTGAGTTTGAAGCCGTTCGCCGCGAAGCTGGAGATCATCCCAACATCTCGTATTATTTGGGCCGTCTTGATTTGGACGAACTGCACTACGAAAGCGCGATTCGGAATTTAAATCGGGCGATCGCCCAGCCGCCCTTTCCCGACACGGCGTATTATCTCGGCTTCGCATACTTCAAACAGGGCGATCTAGCGGCTGCGGAAAAGTGGTTGAAGGAGGCAGCCCAGTTGAACCCGCACGACGCCCGCGTCCAATATCAACTCGGCGTGGTCTATCGCAAGCAGGGGCGGGAGCAGGAGGCAAAACAAGCGCTGGAGCTGTCCGGAGAACAACGCCAGCGCGATTCCAGCCAGAGTCAGCTGCGGCTCGAATGCGCGCAAAAACTTGACCAGGCTCCGCGCGAGGAAGCGCATGCCGTTTGCGAGCAGCTCTATGATCCGGACGACGCTGAAAAACTGACGGAACTCGGCACCATCTATGGCCAGCATGGCGACGTCGAAGCCGCTCTGAAACCATTGCGCCGTGCGGCAGAACTCGCGCCGCAATCGCCCCAGATGCAATACAACCTCGCGCTCGCTTACTACCAGCTCAATCAATTTGAGGACGCCCGCACGCCTCTCAGCAACGCGGTCACGCGCTGGCCCGACATATTTCAGCTTGCAGCTCTTTATGGCGCCGTGCTGTCGAAGCTGGGTGAACACCTTCCGGCGTATCAGGCGCTCCAGCACGCCCACCAACTCAATGCGCAGGATTCCGCAACCGCCGATCTGCTATACCTCACGACCCTCTCGCTCGCCCGCAAAGCTCAGAGTGCCCGGCAATATCCCGAGGCTCTTCGCTATTTTCATGAGGCGACGAAACTGAAGCCGCAGGAGCCCGCGCCTCACCGCGGTCTTGCCGACGTCTACAAACTCACTGGCCGTTCCGCGCAGGCAATTACTGAGCAACAGGAAGCGGATCGTCTGGCCAGCGCTTTCGAGAAAACTCAGTAGGCACCAATTTACAAATCATCAAACTCGACGAAGACCATCATGGACTGACACTACTCCGGCGTCCGGCCCGCGAAAATCTCTACTGTCGAAGCGGGTCAGGCGTTACAATGGCGCACCACGCGATCTTGAGCAAAAATCGGTTTGGGTATGCAAACGACAAAGGTGTCAGCGGCCATGCGCGAACGCCTGCTCCGTGCGGCGCGCAAAGTAATGAAGAACGCGTATGCGCCGTTCTCTAACTTCAGAGTGGGCGCGGCTATCCTCACCTCGAAAGGCCAAGTCTTCGTAGGATGCAACGTCGAGAACTCTTCTTACGGAATGACCAATTGCGCTGAGCGTACCGCGATCTTTTCTGCTGTCGCCAAGCATGGTCCAAAACTCGAGCTTCGCGCCGTCGCCGTCGCCAACGATCACGGAGTGCCGTGCTCGCCCTGCGGCGCATGCCGCCAGGTCATCTATGAATTCGGGCCGCACGCCGTCGTCTTCTACGAGGGGAAAAAAGGCCCAAAGCAAAGTCTCATCACCGATCTTCTGCCGGAGGGTTTCCGCCTCAAGTGAGCCAGCCGAGCGTTTCGCAATCGCCGTTTCGCGTCATCGATCTCATCCGCAAGAAGCGCGATGGTGGCGCGTTATCGGCCGATGAAATCGGATACCTCGTCACTGGCTGCACCAACGGGAGTATTCCCGATTACCAGATGGCCGCGTGGCTCATGGCCGTCGTGCTGCGCGGAATGACTCGCGAAGAAACCGCCGCCCTCACGCACGCCATGCTGCATTCCGGCGAAGTTCTCGATCTCAGTTTCCTGCCCGCAAAGAAAGTTGACAAGCACTCCACCGGCGGCGTCGGCGACAAGACTTCGCTCGTGCTTGCCCCGCTGGTCGCCGCCGGAGGCCTATTCGTCCCGATGATCAGCGGCCGCGGATTGGGCCACACCGGTGGCACCCTCGACAAACTCGAGTCCATCCCCGGATTCCGCGTGGGTCTGGCGGTGCCCGAATTCGATCGCGTTCTCAAAGCCTGCGGATGCTGCATGATTGGGCAGACCGAGAAGATCGCTCCCGCTGACCGCAAGTTGTACGCGTTGCGCGACGTTACCGGCACGGTCGAGAGTCCGTATCTCATCTGTGCGTCCATCATGAGCAAGAAACTGGCGGAAGGCACCGACGCGCTCGTGCTGGACGTGAAGACCGGTTCGGGAGCGTTTATGAAAAAGGAGGAAGACGCCGTCTTTCTCGCCGAACTGATGGTCGAAACTGGCGAGCGAATGGGCAAGCAGATGGTCGCGCTCATCACCGACATGAATCAGCCGCTCGGGCGCATGGTTGGCAACGCGCTCGAAGTGCAGGAGTGCATCGAGGTATTACATGGCGGAGGACCGGCGGACCTGCGCGACCTGTGCCTTGAGTTGGCGGCGTGGATGTTCTATCTGGGCGGCACGTCGAAGTCGGTGGCGCAGGGTAAGCAACTTTCCGCGCAGATCATCGCTTCTGGAAAAGCGTTCGAGCGCTTCCGCCAGATGGTCGAGCTGCAGGGAGGCGACATCAGCGCGATCGACGATCCGACGCGCCTCCCAGGCACAGATCACCGCGTCGAAGTGCCCAGCCGCCAAGCCGGATACGTGAAGGCTATCGCGTGCGAGCAGGTCGGCACTGCCTGCGTCATCCTCGGCGGAGGCCGCGAGCGCAAAGAAGATTCCGTCGATCCCGCCGTCGGCATCGTCGTCCATAAGAAGATAGGGGACAAAGTTTCCGTAGGCGAATCGCTCTGCACCATTCACTGCCACTCCGACGCACAGGCCGCGCCCGCAAAAACGTTGCTGGAGGAAAGTTATCAAATTGAGGCCGCGCCGCCTGTGCACAAACCTTCATTGGTTCATCGCGTAATTTATAAAGGGGAACGCTGATTCAAGGGGATAAAGATTAAAGGGGACAAAGATGGGACGTTTTACTGGCATTCTCGGACTGCTCACCATGTTGGGACTCGCTTACGCCTTCTCCACCAACCGCCGCGCGATCAACAAGAAAACGGTTGCGTGGGGTCTGGGCCTGCAAGTTGTGTTCGCCATCTTCGTGCTGAAGATTGAACTCGGCCGACTACTCTTCCAGAAGGCCGGAGACTACGTCAATCGCCTGCTTAGCTATTCATTCGAGGGGTCGAAGTTCGTCTTTGGCGCGCTCGGGGCGCAAGGATCGTCGATGGGATTCTTTTTCGCATTCCAGGTGTTGCCGACCGTCATTTTTATCGCCGCATTTTTCGCCGTGCTCTATCACTACGGGATCATGCAATTCATCATCAAGCTGGCCGCGAAGGTGATGACCCGCTTCATGGGCGCAAGCGGCGCCGAGTCTCTGAACGTGGCGGCCAGTATCTTCATGGGCCAGACTGAAGCTCCGCTCACCATCCGCCCGTTCCTTCCCGACCTCACTCGCTCCGAACTGATGACCGTGATGACCAGTGGCATGGCCCACGTCTCCGGCGGCATTATGGCCGCTTATATTGCCTTCGGCATCGAACCCAAACATCTTCTGAGCGCGGTCATCATGACCGCCCCCGGAACCATCCTGATGTCGAAAATGCTGGTGCCGGAAACGGAGATCCCGAAGACCGCTGGCCGCGTCGTTATGAGCAAGAAAGAAACAGATGAAGAGAAAAAAGAAAACCTGTTGGGCGCGATTGCGCGCGGCACCACCGACGGTTTAGGCCTCGCGCTCAATATCGCCGCCATGCTGATCGCATTTCTCGCGTTGATCGCGCTGGCTAATGGCATCCTGGGAGGCATTCACAACCGGATCGGGCTGCCATGGTTTCCCTCCAGCCTGCAGCAAATCTTTGGCACATTGTTCGCGCCGATCGCGTGGGTCATCGGAATCCCGTGGCGTGATTGTCCCGCCATCGGCAATCTTCTCGGCACACGTATGGTGTTGAACGAACTCGTAGCCTTCTCGATGCTTGGGCCGCAGAGAGCTGTGCTCGACCCTCGCTCGTTCACGATAGCGACCTTCGCGCTCTGCGGTTTCGCAAATCTAAGTTCGATTGGAATTCAGTTGGGCGGCATTGGAGCGCTCGCTCCCAACAAGCGCGGCGAACTGGCTCGTCTCGGCATTCGCGCTATGCTGGCCGGAACCATGGCTAACCTGATGTCTGCTTCGATTGCCGGCATGCTACTGTGACTGCCGCTTCCGCTATTGGTGGAGAGCCGGGCGTTCCGCGCGACTGGACGGGCGAGGACGCCCGTCGCTCCATCGTATAATCCACGCGGTTACGGCGCTAGTGTGGCGAGGACCTTGTCAGTAGTGACCAGTTTCGCTCCCAGACTCTGCAATTCAGCGAGTGTTTTATTCCCAACTTCCGACGCCAGGGTTTCAATCGCATCGCGGACCACCGCCACCCGCCGCTTTCGCTTGAGCAATCCCTTGACTGCCAAACTGACGCAGTATTCCGTCACCACTCCAAACACTACAAATTCCGCGGCGTCGCCCAAACGCTCCACCAACTCGTCCGCATGGCGACTCTCAAAAACGTCAAGCGTCTGCTTCTCCAGGATGATCTGCTGATACTTGGAAAGATTTTCCGGCAACTTGGCCCTGGCATCGTTTTCCACCCGAGCAAAGTTCTCCGCCAGCGCTTCTGGAACAAACTCCGCCCCGGCCGTCCCCTTCAGGCAGTGCGGCGGAAACTGCTTGAACTCAGGATCATTCGCCGTATGAAGGCAGCCATGAGAAACCAGAAACACTTCGCCGCGCCGCGCCGCGTCCGTCAGCTTGCGGATGTTGGGCAGAATGTTCTCGGCTCCGGGGACATAGAGCTTGCCACCGGGCAGCATAAAATCAGCCTGCACATCCACTTCCCAAAAAATGTAGTCACGAGATTGCATTCACCCTCCGTCGTCTCGATGGTGTAACAGATTCCTTCCGCCGGCAGCAAAACGCAGCTCACAGTTGCTCGACGCTCATTCATTTGTATACTAGCGGCCATTGAGTTCGCAGCAATTTCGCGCCCGGAAGGGAATCATGGCCCACGACGACCCATCGAAATCCGCGCCACAAACCAAGCTGGTCATCCGCAACATCGGGCTCCTGCTCAGCGGAGACCTTGCCAATCCCATCCTTGACGCGGACACCGTGGTCGCGGTCGGCGATCGCATCGCTGCCGTGGGTAAAGAAAAAGATGTCGACACTTCCCGAGCCACCGTTAACATCGATGCCAAGGGGACGGCCCTCGCGCCCGGCCTGATCGACAGCCACGTTCATCCCGTATGCGGCGACTGGACGCCGCGCCAGAATCAGCTGGGCTGGATCGACAGCTATCTGCACGGTGGCGTCACCACGATGATCTCAGCCGGCGAAGTACACACGCCTGGCCGCCCTAAAGACATCATTGGCCTGAAGGCGATGGCGATTTTCGCACAGCGCGCCTTTCACGCTTTCCGGCCCGGTGGTGTGAAAATTTACGCTGGTGCTCCCGTGCTCGAACATGGAATGGTAGAAGACGACTTCAAAGAACTCGCCGCCGCTGGAGTCAAGATTCTCGGCGAAGTAGGTCTCGGCAGTGTCAAAGACGGCAAGACCGCGCACCAGATGGTTTCATGGGCCCGCAAATACGGCATCCAGAGCACCATTCACACTGGAGGGCCGTCGATTCCTGGCTCCAGCCTGATCGACAAAGATATGGTGCTCGAAACCGACGCCGATGTCATCGGTCACGTCAACGGTGGCCATACCGCTCTTCCTGACGATCAGATCACCGCGCTGTGCGAGCGCTCCGCACGGGCTCTCGAAATCGTGCACAACGGGAACGAGCGTGCCGGACTGCTCGCGCTCCGCACGGCAATAGAGCTGAAACAGCTCGACCGCGTGATTCTAGGCACCGACTCGCCCGCTGGATCGGGTGTCCAGCCGCTAGGCATCTTGCGCATGATTTCGTTGTTGTCGTCGCTAGGAGGGATCCCCGCCGAAGTCGCCATCTGCCTCGCCACCGGCAACACGGCGAAGATGCGAAAACTCGATTGCGGCCTGATCGCGCCCGGCCGCGAAGCCTCTTTTGTCCTGATGGACAAAGCCCAGCACTCAGCCGGCAAGAACCTCCTCGACAGCATTCAAAAGGGAGACCTGCCCGGAATCGGCATGGTCATTATCGACGGAGCGATCAGCGCCCATCGCAGCCGCAACACGCCGCCGGCAACGAGAGTACCCGAGTAGCGCCGGCGTCCCGTCGGCTTCACTGCATTTCGAGCGACGCGGCAATCGATTTCTTGTACTCACGCGCCTTGGCGATCGCGGCCTGCTCATCGACGGTCAGCAGCTTGTGGTCGCGCATCACGACGCGCCCGCCGATCATAACGGTCTGCACATCGCTCGCCTTCAGTGCGTATGCAATCTGTGCGTAAACGTCGTACATTGGGACGGCGTTGGGCTCGTCGAGGCTAATCAGAATCAGGTCCGCTTTTTTTCCCTTCTCGATCGACCCGATTTCTTTCTCCATGTGCAATGCCCGAGCGCCGTCGATGGTCGCCATCTCCACGACGGCCAGAGCATTCAGCGCCAGCGGACTCATTTTTGTAATCTTCGCCAACTTCGCCGCCAAATCGATCTCTTCCATCAGGTCGAGGTCGTTATTGCTGCCTGCCGGCCCGTCGGTTCCGAGGCCGAGGGCAATTCCGGCTGCTCGCATCTCGGGGACGGGCGCGACTCCGCTTGCAAGCATCATGTTGCTCGACGGATTGTGCACGCATCCCACATTGTGCTGCGCGAGAATCTTGCGGTCTGCCTCGTCGACAAAAATACAGTGCGCGGCGACAACATCGGGGCCAAGCACTCCAATTTTGTCCAGATATTGAACCGGCGACATGCTGTTCTGCTTTTCACTGTCGTCCCGCTCTTTTTTCATCTCGGCCACGTGAATCAGGATCGGCGCATGATATTTCCGCGCTAGAGCCGAAGCACCCTGCAACGTTTTTTGTGAGCAGGTGTAAATCGAATGAGGCGCGGGGGCCGCGTGAATGAGTGGGTCGCCTTGCCACTTCTTCAAGAACTTCTCGGTGTAATCGAGCATCGCGGCTTCGTTTTTGTTGTCGGGCGCGGGAAAGTCGATAAACGTCTCGCCCAGCACGCCGCGCATCCCCGCTGCTTTGGTTTCTTCCGCCACCGCGTCTTCGAAGTAGTACATATCGGCGAAAGTGGTCACCCCGGAGCGTATCTGCTCGGCTGCAGCGAGCCGCGTTCCCCAGCGAACGAACTCCTCCGTAACGTTCTTCTTTTCAGCGGGAAAGATGTATTTGTAAAGCCAGTCGTTGAGGGTTACATCGTCGTGCAGGCCGCGAAACAGGGTCATCGGGACGTGGGTATGACCGTTGATGAATCCCGGGAGTACAAGTGTGTTTTTCGCATCGATGGTTTGCTGGCTGTCGTACCTCGCTTCTAATTCAGCGCGTGGGCCGACAGCGACAATCGTGTCGCCGGTCACCACGACGGCCGCGTCGTCGTGAATGCGGCGCTGGCCGTCCATGGTGACAACCATGCCGCTGGTGATGATTGTGTCGGCGTGCTCCTTCGTCGTCTGTCCGAAGAGAAGAATCGAGAAGCAAACGTGAAACGTGCAGAACAGCGAGAAAACGTTTTTAGTAGTCATCCTTGGTTCCTTAGTTCCATTTTCTTCCATCAGGCTGCGGAAAAAGTAGTCGTGCCAACTCAGTGGCGGCTCAGCACCTAAAGCCAACAGGAAGTGTCATTAAACCTTGTGACCCGGCTCGATGCAAGTTCAATTAGCGCAATCGGCCTCGTTACCTCAATTATGGCTACGACAGCGTAAGCGCGGAAGTAATCTGACACGTGGAGCGAAAATCAACGTACGATCTCAATTGGGGGATCGACCCGCTTGACGCTTAGTGCGCAAAAACGATTGGTTGCAGCCGGAGCAATTGCAGCGCTAGTCGCTCTGATCAAGTGGAGCGTGGTATTGCTCCGCGATGACGATTCCGTCTTAAGCATCCTTATCAGAAGGGAGCACATAGGCTGGGCGCCAGATTCGACGAGCGGCGACGTGCTCCGTAGGATGTCGAAGTATCAGAAGAAAGGCCGTTATGATGACGCCATACGGGCTGGAGTCATGTGGACGGAGAAGTACCCCGATGCTGGATCGAATGTCTGGTTGTACATGGATGTATCCGCGCTATATTTGTTGAAAGCTGCGAAAGATGGCGAACACGCAGAAGAGGATGTGAAGCGGGCCCTCTTATACCGAGATAAGGTACTTCCGTTCGCGTCCGACGGACTGTACTCGTTGCAACAATTGGCGGCGATTTCGGAATCCGCGGGCGACATCTCTGCGGCTCAGCGGTGTGTCCAATATCGGAATGCAAATAAAATTCTGGATCGAATGACTGTCCTCTTGGGCGAAGAGAAAGACCGAGTGGCCAGACAATTCAAGCCCCGCCCAGATGATGTTGAACGGATTAAGTGCGATTCGGATCGACTCGATGCCACCGTCAATCGGCTCAGGGGCAAGCTACAGCACTCTGCTTGCCAGTAGATGAAACGTCTGGCTCAGGATAGTTCGGAAAACATCCCCGTTCCACTAACAACCCGAAATGGGCAAGCCGGCGACAGCCGACCCCGCGCCTCCCCAACAACAGAGACTCCCGATAGAGTTCGTCAAGCTCACATGCGAGCGAAGCCGGCGGAGGGATTTACACTGGCGACTCCGGACCGGTAGGGTTTATTTATTCGCGAACACATAGGCCTCGCCGGGCGGGCCACTCTTCGTGGCGCCACCGACGATGTGCCCGCTGCTCACCGCTGCGGAAACACCCAAATTATCATTCGCGGCTCCGTCAGAGGCGGTAAGTTCGGCAGCGAACTTGTTGCTTGACTGCCAGCCGGTCTCGGGCTTGACGTAAACCAGCACGGCACCTTGCCCCTGGTTTGATCCGACCGTTGTTCCAGGCGCGCCGAGAGCAATCGTCTTACCGCTAATTGAAATACCCTGGGACAGGCCGCTTACTCCAGATGAAATCGGGGCGCTGAGCCTGGCTGTAAACGTGGAGGTACTTTGCCAACCGCCCTTGGGCTTCACATATAGAAATGCCGCTCCAACGCCCTGATGAGCGCCGACCGCTCCCACAATCGCGGTGTCCCCCCGGACTGCGACCGAGAATCCGTAGATCTGATTCGCCCTTGTGCTGGTGAACTCCGCGGTCTGCGTCATGTCCTTCCATCCGGCACGTGGCTTTACAAATACGTAAGCCGCGCCCCGAAAATTGTTGTGCCCATACGCACCGGTCAGGACGGTATCGCCACTGATAGCAACCGAGCCCATGCTGTCAAAGGTGCTTGAGTCGGAAGCGGTGAGTTCGGCGGTTTGAGTCATATTGGACCAGCCACTCGGCGACTTCACGAAAACATAAGCTGCCCCGGCACCGCTGTGCGCGAAGAGCGCTCCGACCGCCACAGAGTCCTTGCTGATCGCGACGTTATAGCCAAACGCGTCACCGTCAGCTCCATCGCTTGCTGTGAGCTTGGCGGTTTCAGTCATGCTTGTCCATCCCGTCTGTGGTTTGACGAACACATACGCGCCTCCCGGGCCTTGCTGTTGGGGAGTTTGGAAGTCCAGGTTAGAAGCATTCGCCGCGCCCACAACGATTGTGTCGCCACTGATCGCAACCGATGTCCCGAAACCGGCGCCGCCGTCGGAGGGAGTGAGAATGGCTGTTTGAGTCATGTTTCGCCAGCCACCCGATGGCGTGACGAAAACATAGACGGTGCCGGTCGCCTGGAAATTCGGATCGAAGGCCCCAACCACCGTTGTGTCGCCGCTCACGGCGACGGTGACACCGAACCAGTCTTGATTATTCCGGTTCGTAGGCGTCAACTCGGCCAGTTGCTTCCATGCAGTCGTCGCCGCGATGCTCGGGTTCGACGCAGCGAATGACACACATGAGGCGAGGCAAAGTATGATCGCCACACAAGATCGTGCGTGTCTCATAAGGAACTCCTCCCTGAAGAATCGTTGCTGCAGAAGTATTCCCACGAAAATATGGGAAGCAGCCTACTTGCCGCACACCGCAAGGGTTTTGGTGCGCAATCAGACGCGCCGATTGTCGCATTGGACTCGCTCGGAAGCAAGGAATTACTGAAAATGGGCGTGGGGCCTCGCTGAAGGACTTAGTTCTAAGCCTTCGCCGACCCGTCGTTAGCCTTGAGGTCCAGTCCAGTATTGGAATTCTCAGCTAGTGCAAACGCTATTTACAAAAGTTATCGTGGATTGTTGCGGCGATTCGGCGTAAAGTGCCCTGCCGAGAGGCTAGTGCAGTCAGATGAGACCGGAAAATTCAGGTGGCGAAGCAACAATTCCTCGTTATGCCCGTGTCAATATCAACGCCTAGTTCGAACCGTAGTTCGAACCTCGGCCGTCATGTGTTTGGAGCGGCGGCTTTGGCCTTTGGCCTCATCACGCTGGCCTGGCACGACTACAACGGCTGGCATCTACCGGGTTACATTGTCTACCCCGCCGCCGCTGCCGAAATCTTCGGCGGAGCTGCGATTCAGTTCCGTCGAACCGCGAAAACGGGCGCAGTCCTCCTTGTTGCGGTTTATTTTGTCTTTGCCTTACGGTGCGTGCCACAAATCTTCGCCAACCCGCAGATCTACAATAGCTGGGGCAACTTCTTCGAGCAGTTCTCCCTCGTGAGCGGAGCGGCGATCGTTTATGCGCGCCTGTCATCGCCATGGTCACGGGAAACGCTTAATCGGATCGGCCGCATTCTTTTAGGCATCTGTGCCGCTTCCTTTACCCTCGAACAGGCAATTTATCTTGGCGCCACCGCCAATCTGGTTCCGAAGTGGCTTCCGCCAACTCAGATGTTTTGGGCGGTAACGACGACCGTTCTGTTCGCACTGGCGGCTGTGGCTCTTCTTACGAATCTAATGGCACTTCTCGCGACTCGCCTTCTGACAATGATGCTCGTGATCTTTGGGCTACTCGTGTGGGTACCGTTGATTGTTTCGGATCCCCACAATCGTACGAATTGGAGCGAAACCGTCGAGACCTTCGCGATTGCCGGAGCAGCGTGGGTTCTGGCTGATCTCCTCGGCGAGTATCGGCTTAATGACCATCGCCCGCGATGATGGAGTTCCCTCCACAGCCTCATCCCGGGCCGACGACAGGCCGCTCCTTCGTCTCGCCAATGAAGTGAACCATGGTGTTTTTCACCAGCGTGCTGTGACCTGCCGCGGTTGTAGCTTTTACCGCAGCCCATCCTCGCCCTTGATCTGTTCTTTGGTAAGTCCACCAACGCGAGGCAAAGGACGCCCGCTGTCGGTCACCGCAATCGCTACCATAATCTCGTTAGCACGAGGAGCATCGCTGATCCGCACCTCCATGCCATCAAAATGGCTGCGAACAAACGCAGCGTCCTTGTGCCCGAGCGGGATGTCGAGCACAACTCCAAGCCCGCCGCGCTTTTTGGAAGAAGGAATCAGCGCCGCCCCTTTTCCCAGCACGCGTCGCACCGGCGTACCCAGCTTGGGATGCAGGATCGCCGCGGCGTGCTCCAGTTCACCATTCTCGCCCACCGCCGCGGCTTTGCCGTAACTCTCGGCGGATGGCCCCTCGATGCCCAGAGCCGCAACGGCGCGCTGCGTCAGCAATTCGCCGAGCTCTTCGCCAATCGTCATCAACTCTGATAGATCCTCAACGTACTTTCCCGCATACGGATTCTCAATCACCGCGACCGCAGCCGCTCGCCGTGTCGGTGGATCGACCTTCCTTCCAATCTCCGTTGAAGTCTCCTCCACAAACGTTGCAACCTTTCTAATCTTTGCTTTGATGTCGCCTTCGGCCTTCATCGCAGCCCGTCCTCTCCCTTGATCTCCGACGCTTTCAATCCGCCGACGCGGGCGTGCACACGTGCTCCGGTCGTCATCACAAGCGCGAGCAAAATCTCATCGGCACGCGGAGCGTCCACGATGCCCACCTCCATCGCATCAAAATGGCTGCGCACGTAGGAAGCGTTGATATGGGTGATTGGAATATCGAGGCGGGCACCCGGGCCGCCAACCTTCTTGGTCGACGCCACAATCGCCTTCGCGCCCCCGAGCACTTCACGCATCGCGTAGCCGCCGGGAACGTGCCAGAGCGCCCCGTGTTCGATCTCTCCGGCTGAGCCAACGATCGCTCCTTTGCCGTAGCCCTCCACCACCTTCGGATCGCCACCCAGAGCGGCTACGAGCGATCGCGCCATCTCCAAACCAAGGGGCTTCAAGTCGTCCATGAAGTCTTCGATTCTTTCAACGTAGCCACCGGCATAAGGATTCCGGATCACTACCAGCGCAGCGGCTCGACGCAGCGGCGTCGGCGTTAAGGGCCCGCCTTCATGGAAAATCTCTTCGACCACGAGGACCCTCTTTCGGATCTGAACCTCAGGCATGAACCGGGCTCCTGGTGGGCGTTGGAGTGTCTGCCAACTGTGCCCAACCTTCAGCGCCGATCACTCGCGTTTCTCCCTGTAGGTTAAGGGCAGCCGCGTGGATCAGTCCCGAGCCACAGAGTGATTCCGCAACCCGGATTCCGGCTTCCAGCGCGTCGCGAATCTCGTCCGGTTCCAGTTCTCCTACCGATTCCGTTACCAGTCGCTCGCCCAGGTCGTTATCCGGAGCAAGGTCACACGCCCGAACGCGTCCAACTCGAGGATGTCCGGGTAGATCCACCGCATTTGCCACCACCGTCGCCGCAGCGTCGGCCATTGCAGCCGTATCGGCCAGCACTGTGACCGCATCCGCAATGCCCAACGAAAAACTACGGCCGCGCCAGCCACTGGTGGCGATCCCGCGGATCGGGTCACACGACGTAATCGTAGTTGTTCCAAATAGCGAGGCTCGGTCCGGACGTTCCACCATCCCCACGACAAATTGTTCGCCAGGCGCAAGGTGAAGCGCTATATCGCCGCCGTCATTCACATAAGCCCGTGATAGTTTCGCCGCTGAGATCATTGCTTCGAGAATTTCCTCCGCCACCGCGCCCGCTACCGCTGCCATGGGAGTAATGAAGATCTGCGAAGCATAGGGCGTGACCGCCGCCAGCATACGACGTGCGATTGCACCCGCCGGGAGATCCCCATCATCGCGCGCGGGAAGTCGCAGAAACTCAAGCTCACTGCACAACTCATCCAGAATGTCGACGAACCGCGCCCCCGCCGCGCGATAGGCGAATTCGATTTCCCTGACCTCACCGAAAGCTTCCACGATCACATCGATCGGTCCGTCGTGCATGTGCAGGCGGCGGCCATCGGGTAGCATCCGGACTTGTGCGCGATCATTCACTTGCTGCTCTTCTCCTGACTCTTGTCCGAAGCCAACGGCCATGGATTATCCGGCCGCGCCGCCAGCCGCCGACGGCTCTCTTCATCCCGGTTGATCGAAGTGATCGAACTGAGCGGCCGCACGTGATCCATATAGCCGCCGAGTGTCGCGTAATCCGATAGTTTCAGCGTGAACTCTATCGGCGCCACGAGCGCCGGAGTCGGAACATAGCCGAATGCATTCTCCGGCATGCGGCTCACGTCGGCCATGATCGTAATTCCGCCGCCCGGCCAAACGTAAACCGGCGCGCCTCCGCAGGTCACGCGAGTGAGCGCGTCGCGTACGGAATGCGTCAGCTTCACCGGATTCTCCGTCACCCCCGCGCGCAACGATCCTCCCGCGCCGCCCATGAACAGCACCGTGCAGAGTGCGGGCTCGCAGTTTTCACGAATTCGCTCGACCGATTCGCGCAGAGCCCCCGGCAATTCTTTCTCCACCGGACGAAGATTTTCGTCCAGTTCGAAGTAGGCATGGTGCTCGCCCGTAGTGCTGACCATCAGCAGACGCAAGCCGGGCCGGGCAACCTCGTGATCAAACGGACCGAGAATCGACAGCGGATCGTCGATATTAGTTCCACCCCAGGATGTGCCCGGCTCCGCGACCCGGAAATATCTCCCCGGCGTCGATCGCCGCCCCTTCAGCGCGATCCCGGACTCCGGCACGCCCAGCAACTTTCCCGCCTGGTGTTCTGACAACACGCCCGTGATGTGATCATCGACCACCACGACCTCATCCACCTTTCCAAACCACTGTTTCGCAAACATGCCAATCGTCGCCGAGCCACAGCCGACGCGCATGCGCTCTTCCTGCACGCCATCTACAATCGGCGCCTTGTCGGCCTGCACAATAACCGTGGCGCCGTCGTCAACCTTCAACTCCACCGCTTGCCGATTGCACAGGTTTAACAGCGCATCGCAGGTGGCGGTGCCTTCGTGACGACTGCCGCCGGTGAGGTGACGCACTCCGCCGAGCGATAGCATTTGCGATCCATATTCGTTAGTCGTAACGTGTCCAACAGTCTCGCCCTGCGCGCGTACTGTGCTGCATTCCGCTCCAAGATGTCGATCGGTGTCGATCTTCAGCTTCACGCCGCAATAACTAAAAATCCCTTCGGTCACCACCGTGACCATATCGACGCCTGCGACTTCCGACGAAATAATAAACGGGGCGGGCTTGTAATCCGGATACGTAGTGCCCGCGCCGATCGCGGTCACAAACGTTTCCTCGCCGCTTATGAGAGCGCCGTCCCACTCGCGGGACTTTTCGAGAAAGGGAACAAGCGTGTCGCCGCGCGATACTGCGCGCTCCAACACCACATGGGGATCGAGCCGCACCAGTTGGCCATCGGCATTCGCATAACGATCGCACGCACCCGTCCTTCCCGGCTTGATGTAGCACAGCACCGGACAGGCGTCGCAACGAATCGCGTCGTCAGCCACGGACATTCGCTTTCCCCTTCTCCTTGTGAGGCGCCAGAATCGCGGTCCGCACCCGATCGGGAGTCGCTGGTACTTTCCGCACGCGAATCCCGATCGCATCATGCAACGCATTCAAAATCGCCGGAGCTGTCGGGATCACCGCCTGCTCGCCAATCCCTTTCGCACCAAACGGGCCAATCGGCGAGGGATCCTCGATCAAAATGGATTCCACCGGAGGAACATCCCCGGCCGTTGGGATCAAGTAATCGTGCAGGTTCTCGCCCTTGCCGGGAAAGAATTCCTCCATCAAGGCCATGCCCAGTCCCTGCGCTACGCCGCCTTCAATCTGCCCCTCAATCAACGTTGGATTGATGGCACGTCCCACATCATGGGCCGCCGTGACTTTCAATACCCGCACCGTGCCGAGTTCCGTGTCTACCTCGATCTCCGCCATGTGCGCGCCAAAGCCGAACACGGCGTATGGAACTCCCTGCCCATTCTCATCGAGCGGACTCGTCGGCGGATCAAACGTTGCCTCGCTCGTGATCACATAACCATGCTCATCAAGAGGGGAATTTCCGAGAGCGAGCATGTGCGACTTATCGCCATCTCGCACGGTTATGCCGCCTTCGCTAAAAAGAAGAGTTGCACAGTCGCACGCGCCCGCGAGCTTGAGAATTGCGCCTCGCAGCTTCTCTCCCGCCATCTGTGCGGCTTTTCCGGTTACCAGTGTCTGACGCGAAGCCGAAGTCTTGCCGCAATCGGGCGTGATAGAAGTGTCTCCGGAGAGCAGGTCGAAGCGCTCAATCGGCGCGCCCAGCGCATCGGCGCAAATCTGGGTCACAATCGTGTTCGATCCCTGCCCAATATCCACCGCGCCCTGGTGCAACGCGATCCGCCCGTCGCGCTTCAATCCGATTCGCACCGTCGACGGATTGGGCAGGGAAGTGTTCCCACACCCGTACCACATTCCAGCGACTCCAACACCACGCCGGAGCGCACTAGCAGCATTCGAGTTAAATTCCGCAGCCTCGCGCCGCGCCGTTTGCCATTTCGGGCGCAACGCTTCCAGGCAAGCGCGAATGCCCACGCCCTCGCCGAGAACTTGCCCGGTAACCGTGGGAGTGTGATCGTCAAGAGCGTTCAGAATGCGGAACTCCAACCGATCCATCCCAACGCGATCCGCCAATTCGTCATAGAGTTGTTCTTGCGCAATCGCAGCCTGGGGAACTCCGAAGCCGCGAAACGCCCCTGCCGGCACCAGGTTGGTGTGCACTGCCCGCGTTAACGCCCGGTAATGCGGCACGTAATAGGGACCGGACGCATGCACCGGCACGCGAGCCGATACCGTTGGCCCCCACGACGAATATGCTCCGGTATTGAAATCCGCTGAGAAATCGAGCGCCAGCAGTTTGCCTTCTTTGGAACAGCCTCCGCGCAGCCGCATGCGCGCCGGGTGCCTCTTCGTGGTGGACACAATCGATTCGGTCCGCGAATAAACCATGCGCACCGGTTCCTCAAGATGCCACGCCGCTACCGCCAGAAACGGTTGTACTGAAAGGTCAAGTTTCGAGCCAAATCCTCCGCCCACTGCCGTCGGGATGATGCGCACCCGCTCTGGCGTTATGCCGAGAATCGTGGCGATATCGCTTCGATCCATATAAGGAGACTGGGTGCAGGCCTGAATTTCGATCCGGTCGCCGACGCGCCGCGCGAATCCGGCCTCCGGTTCGATGTAGGAATGCTCAATAAATCCGGTTTCGCAATCGGCTTCCACCACCGCGTCGGATGCGCCCAATGCTTTGTCGACGTCGCCACGTACTACCCGTCCCCGGACCAGAATATTTCCGGGGCGGTTCTCATGGATCAGCCTTGCTCCCGTCGCCAGAGCGGCGTCGATGTCGATGAGCGGCGGCAGTTCTTCCCAGCTCACCGGAAAGTCCGCAACTTCCAGCGCATCTACTGTTGCCGCCTCACCCACCACTGCCGCCACTGCTTCTCCGCGATGCCGAACCTCACCCTCAGCGAACACCGGCTGATCCGCGAACTTGCTGATCACTCCGTAGCAATTCTTTCCGGGCACATCCTTCGCAGTGAAGATGGCTTTAATCCCCGGATGATCTCGAACAAACGCCGCCAGATCGCCGAAGCGAAATCGCGCCCGATGATAAGGGCTGCGAATCGCCCGCACTGCCAGCGCGCTAGCCGGAGTCTCATCCGCGCCAAAAATTTCGCTGCCGTCGACCTTCTGCTTTCCATCCAGCCGGACCAATCTTTTTCCCACCGCCGCGTCCGCCCCTCGTGAAATCGCCGCAGCGCCCGCCGAAGCATCATCCCTAACCACACCATCTTTCACTCCAGCATCAAGGATCGCCGCGATGATCTTGCGATATCCCGTGCACCGGCAAAGAACGCCTCCAATCGCGTCCATGATCTCGTTCTGACGCGGCGCAGGGTTCCTCTCCAGTAAAGCCGTCGCTGCCACCAGCATTCCCGGAGTGCACGCCCCGCACTGCGCGGCGCCGTGGGTCAGAAACGCTTGCTGCAATCGCGCGCCCACATTTGTGTCAGCCAGCCCTTCTACCGTCGTGACTTCGCATCCCTCCGCTTGCCCGGTAGCCACCAGGCACGCGCAAACTGGATCTCCATCCAGCAAAACAGTGCAGGCTCCGCAATCTCCCGCGTCACATCCGACCTTGGTTCCGGTCAGCCCAAGTTCCTCTCGCAACACGCGAGAAAGCCGTTGCAATGGCGAACTGGAAACAAGCACAGCCCGCGCGTTCACACGGAACGCAATGGACTGCGCGTCTATCTCCGCCCGCGGCTCTCGAGTCGCAGCCATTAACTGTTCCCCACGCAAGAGTTCAACGCCCGCTGCACTAGCCGCAGCGAAGCATCCATCCGGTATTCCGCGGTAGCCCGGACATCATCAATCGGGGAGAGTGGAGCCAGATGCTCCGGTCTTACCACCCCGTCCAGCCCGTCACGCACCGAAACCCCCACTAACTCACTTTCAAGTGCAGGCAGGCGCCGAGCCACTGCCGAGCACGACCCCACCGCGACGCGCGCCTCTAAGATTCGCCGATCGCGCACCAGCGCTACCACCGCTACCATCGAAATCGATATCACCAAATACCGCCGTGCGCCCAGCTTCACAAACGTCGACGCCGCATTCTCCAGCGCGCGTGGAACGAGGACCGCCGCCAATAACTCATCTGCCTTCCGTTGCGTCTTCCGACTGCCCACAATAAAATCAGCCAGCTGCATCCTTCGCACGCCGACCTTTGAAACCAGCTCCACCGCTGCATCCAGCGCCAGCAGCGGAGGCACTCCATCAGCTGCCGGCGATGCATTACACAAATTCCCCGCAACCGTCCCGCGATTCTGTATCTGCACGCCACCGACCTCGCGCGCGGCGCTCTTCAACGCGTCAAAGCAGCGGGGAAGTGGCGTTCGTATGATCTCGCTCCACGTTGTCAGCCCGCCAATGCGGAACCAGCCCGCTTCACTCGACACGCCCCGTAGTTCTCCGAGGCCCGAAACGTCCACCACCCGTCCGCGCACCACGCGATCGCCGAGCGCGGGATAAAAATCCGTGCCTCCCGACAGAATCTGAGCTTCCCCCGCGGCCAGGAAGGCCATCGCTTCATCCAGTGTTCTGGGCTTGACGTAGGACGCTTTGATGTACAACGAATGAGTCCCCGGAGTGAGGTTCCTGTCCCGTTAGAGTGCAGGATGTTCGCTATTTGTATAGCAATCATCCCGATTTGTACAGCACTCGCTACGCGCTGACTGCGGTCGGAATCGCGTCCAAATGCTGGTGCGCGTCTCCCCGTCCCTGCATTGATTTGTCCAGCAGGGGATATGCCCTGCCGACGATTCGCCCTCGCATTTGATTTGCTCGCCAGCCAGCACTGTGTAATGCTGTTCAGCGCACGCCGATCAAACAACGCCGGGAGACTCCTGATGCGAAACAAATTTCCTCTTGCTCTGGTCGTCTTTTTCTCGCTGCTCCTCTGGGCCGCCGACAGACTCACGCCCCTCAACATCAAGGAGGGCCTCTGGGAAATGACCGTAACTCATTCCATGACCGGAATGCCAGCCATCCCTCCCGATACTCTTGCCAAGATGCCTCCCGAGCAGCGTGCTCGCGTAGAAGCCGCAATGAAGCAGAGCGGCACGGGTGGGCCGACCGCTGACGTCCACAAAGAATGCGTCACCAAAGAGAAACTCGACAAGCAATCCGCTTTCAGTGACAACCGCAAGGAATGCACCCGCACGGTTCTGAGTTCCACAGGCAGTAAGCTCGAAATCAAGGTTCATTGCGAAGAAAAGCAGTCATCGACCGATGCAACTCTGCTGCTGGAGGCGGTCAGTTCCGATAACGTAAAGGGCTCGATACAGTCTGTCACCAACACGACTGGTCGAACCATGAATATGAACTTTACCTTCAGCTCCAGATACCTTGGCCCCGCCTGCGGAGACGTTAAGTAGGGTGCCCGCCCATGCCTCGAACGCGTCGCCGACAACCGGTAACCCCAAAAAAAAACGCGCAGCCGTTAGGCTGCGCGCAGGAAGGAAGCTTTGCGGGTTATCGGCTGGCAGCCATGGCCATCACTTTCGGCTGTGTCTGTTCGGCCCGGCCCACGTACATTTTGTACGACTGGTATACGGCGAAAAGCACTGCCATGAGAGCTGCCAGCGTTGCCAGTCCGCTGATGCTGCTGAAGGCGGATGCGATCGCAGTCAATCCCGCACCGATCACATAGTTCGGGAACGACCACAGGAAGACCTTGTGCCAGAGGGCGAAAGGATTGCCGCCTTCTGTCAGGCCGATGATGCTCGCTACCGGCGCCGTGTTCGCCACGAAGTACGTGGCTGCGGCCAGCACCAGGGACATCGTGTGCGCGGCCGCGTGGCTCCCAATCTGGCTATGGTAGGCCAGATAGGCGAGTCCGGACGCGTTCAGCAGTGTGCATGCATTGAATACAAATTGGATTGGTTTCGTTTTATTCCCGCCGGACGTGTAGGATTGCGCGATCGCCGCCGTTACTGCTACGAGCAGGCTAGAGAACAATCCCAGTTGCGTGACCGCCAGAAGAATGACGGGCAGATTTCCCGACATTGAGCTCGTCATCCCAGGCAGCTTCACCTTGAGGCGCGAACTCAGTGCGGCTGCCGCCATCAGGAGCAGCAACTGTGGCCAGGCTTGCGTTTGCCATCTGACTACGCCGAACGACAGAGCGCACAGACTGGCAACGGCCACCATTCCGATCATGACTTTCGCTTTGATTGGTAGAGTATTTGTCATGGAAGTCTCCGAATATGGTCTCAGTTGGTTGCCTAGTTTTCTCCATCGTCGCCGTCGCTGAATGCTGCCATCGGACTGGCGGTTGTTGAAGTGGCGCCCCAGACTACACTGAAGCCAGAAACAGAGCTTGCACCCCAAACCACACTGGTGCTGCCCCAAACTACCGAATTGCTTGTGAATGTGTTCGCACCCCAAACCACTGAATTTCCCCAGACGACTGAAGTGGCTCCCCAGACGACGCTGGTGCCGCCCCAAACCACTGAGGTGGTATTCACTATAGATACAGTGCCAGTGCTCGGGTCATAGACTGCGGTCGGAGAAAGTGCGACTCCGGTGGCGAGGTCCGTATTGTTCAGAGCGGCGTCTATGTCCAGATACCCCGCTCCGTAGGTGAAGATGTCGTACTGATTGTGGTATGTGTTTCCGTACTCGTCCCAAGACTGGGTGTATTGAGTGAACCCTTTCCACGCTGTCTTCATCAAGCGAGCCTTCACTTGATCGGGAGTCAACGAGGGGTTCTGCTGCAGCATCAGCGCGACCGCACCGCTAACCAGCGGCGTTGCCATGCTGGTCCCGCTTAAGCGAAAGTACTTTGGGGTTCCGACGAGTGGGGCAACCTCAAAAGCTGGATGATTTATGTCCAGAGTGCTGCCCGCATCCCGCAAGGAGACAATCCGGTTGCCCGGGGCGACCAGGTCAGGTTTCACCAGGTGATCGACCAAAGTCGGACCTCTGGAACTGTAGCTGGCAATCGCATCGTCCACCCGCGTCGCCGTACCCATTGTTCTTGTCGCTCCCACCGTGATGACGGCGGGATCGTTACCCGGAGCGCCGATGGTGGCGAAGCCGCGCGTACCCATCGAGTTATCGCGTCCG
>Ga0210407_10000706_pt1 | contig 35854 bp, 24 predicted proteins | sample IncBWC27MmetaG_FD_150860 | JGI IMG/M metagenome (GOLD analysis project Ga0210407, IMG submission 150860) | Forest soil microbial communities from Barre Woods Harvard Forest LTER site, Petersham, Massachusetts, United States - Inc-BW-C-27-M | ecosystem: Environmental > Terrestrial > Soil >...
GAACATGCCCAAAGACCTGTCTCCGGCACGTTTGCGTTCATCATCGGTGTGATGACTTTGCTGTTTGGAGCCTCCGGTGTATTCGGCGAACTCCGGTCCACGCTTAATAAGATGTGGGACGTTAAACCCGACAAGGAGGGTGCGGTCTGGGTCACCATCAAACAACGCTTCTTTTCTTTCGGCATGGTCTTGGCTGTTGGATTTCTACTCCTGGTCTCGTTGATGATCAGCGCTGCTTTAGCGGCGCTCGGAAAGTTTTTGGGTGGATTCCTGCCGATGCTTGAATTCGTGCTAAGCGCGATCAACCTTGTGGTTTCATTGGCCGGCATAGCTGTGTTGTTCGCACTTATCTTTAGGTACGTGCCGGAAACGAAGATTGCTTGGAAAGATGTTTGGATCGGAGCGACCGTTACGGCCTTGCTGTTCATTATCGGAAAGTTCCTCATTGGGCTTTACTTGGGCAACGCTGCTGTGGGCTCGGCCTATGGCGCTGCCGGATCGTTGGTTGTGGTCATTGTTTGGGTCTACTATTCGGCGATGATTTTTCTCTTTGGAGCCGAGTTCACCCACGTGCTGGGCTCCGGTGGCCACACGTAGAATGCACAAACTAGTCCGGCACTGGCGGTCGCGCTGACGGGCGAGGTCGCCGCCCGCGGTGACCCACTTATCCCTGTAACTTAAGAACAACTTGGCCGAGAGGGCTCGACAATCTGTCTGGCCGCGACAATTCTCTCAAGCATCTGGACCAGAGTTCGGTCGAACTGTTCCCGGCTGACCCCGTTTGAGGCCTACGCAGTGACGCGCGCATAAAGTAGCCTATGGCGCGTTTTGTGCGCACTACTCGGGCATGAATTGCTCACTGTTTGTTCGATCAGCCTCTGAATCAATTAGGGCATCGCGGTCCTATGCTTGCCACCGTGACGTTAACGGATTTGAGCATCGCGGCTTCACTGGGTACAGGCGTGCTTGCAGGGGTAACGTCTACTCGGATGGATTTTCGGAGTTGCTTCATCGATCACCCAGGCTACCCACGCCAGCGGCGTTCCCCACTCCTCTGGTTTCCTAGCCGGTCATCGGCGACACGATTTCGCTTGGTGGTTTCAGCCTCGCCGATGGGGTCGAAAATGCTAGGCTAATTGCCAGAACTGGAGGGTGTGATGCGTGTTCGAAACGTAACGGTAAGCTTTTTAGCGGCAGCAACGATACTGATGGCCGAAACGGCTCAGGAGCGCCTGAAGGAAGCAAGTGTGGTGTTCACCGAGATTATGGGTACACCGGAAATGGGGATTCCTGAAGAACTCTTGGGTAAAGCCAACTGCATCGTGATCATTCCAGGGATGAAGAGCGGTGCCATCGGTGTAGGCGGCAAGTATGGCCGCGGTTATGCCATGTGCCGGAATAAATCCGGGGCAGGGTGGGGAGCGCCGGCGGCGATGCGTGTTGAGGGCGGCAGTTTTGGCTTGCAGATCGGCGGACAATCTACTGATGTCGTTATGCTGGTGATGAACGACCGCGGTATGGAACATCTTTTGAAGAGCAAATTCACACTGGGTGGAGATGCTTCCGTAGCGGCCGGTCCGGTAGGCAGAGAGGCGACAGCGAAAACCGATGCCACCATGGGCGCGGAAATCCTGTCCTGGTCGCGAGCCAGAGGCATCTTTGCCGGAATATCTTTGCAAGGCGCAACCCTCCGGAATGATGACGAAGGCAATCATGAGGTGTACGGAAAGGATGTCAATAGTAAAGAGATCCTCACCTCGGACATGGCTCCTCCGCCGGAGGCTCAGCCTCTGATCACGGCCCTCAATCGGTACTCCAAGGTCGAAGGACGCGACAGCGCCGACCGGGCAAAACAAGACAAGTAGCCGGACGCGAGGGTGCCTCGCCTGTGCGGTTTCGCTAGTGGACCATGTGGCGGCAAAGATGACGCGTTCCACATCGTCGTCAGCGGCCATGGCGGAAACTGGCTTGGCGATGGCGAGGTACGAATTACGTTCCAGGGGGAAGGCGGTCGCCAGCAGGAACAGTCATCCGACCCACGATGGAAGCTGGAAACGCGCGTGTAAATTTGCTCAATTTCTACCGGCTAGTGAAGCGACGTAAAACACAGGGAGCAAAATTACGGTAGCGAATATCAACTAAAACTGTTCGCGGAGACGGAACTGAGGAACTGAGCGGCTGGATGAATAATGAAGAACAGGTTGCTATGGGGGATGGCTACGGCCCGCAGGCTACCATGAAACCATCGCGTTGGCTATGAACGACCTATTTCGGAAATTTGCAAGAATTGCGGCCGACGTCGTCGGCTCGCCGTGGGCCTTCTTAGCGGGCGTCGTGATTACGATCGCTTGGGCGTGCACCGGTTGGATCTTTCGATATTCGGACACGTGGCAGTTGGTTATTAACACAGGGACTTCGGTTGTGACCTTTCTGGTGGTGTTTCTCATTCAGAGCACACAAAACCGGGAAGCCAAAGTCATGCAGTTAAAACTGGATGAGCTCATTCGAGCTGTACGGTCCGCGCGCACTCAGCTAGTCCAAATGGAGGAGTTGAGCGACGCGGACCTCGATCGTCTAAAGCAGGAGTTTGAAGCTCATCGCTGTCGGGCCGTAGGTGAATTGGAGCGGATAGAGAGACAACGGCAGTCGCGGGCTGCCGATTGACCCCAGCATCCCCTCCCGCGCTTCGGTGCTCTCTCTTCTTTCTTCCCGTGCCCGGAACGTGCTGTCAGGAGCGTCCCGTTACCACACGAGAAAAACGATCCAGATCATCGGCTAGGCGGGCAGTTGTTTGCAACACGGTGTGGCCATGGCCTTTGCTTGCTGCGCGTGCGCCGCGGAATGGAGAGCCCATCCGCGGCGCATCCTACGCTACCACCGAAAGCCAAATGACACCGGAATATAGTCCGTATGCCGCTCGGATCCCATAAAGATTCGGTTGTAACGTGCCTCCGCATAAAACTTCCCATGCCACTTAGTGCCAAGCGCGATACCGGCTCCAATATTCACGCCCGGCTTATTGACTGCATAAGACGCTAGAACCTGTCTCGCCGGCACAGCCGCTGAATAGAATCCGAAGAAGGGATCGAAGCCGACCACGGTTGTAACTGACGGTTGTGTAAATTCCTGGTAGCGATGGTAGATTCCGCCTCCTCCGATAATGTACATATCAAAGTGCCGATGCGGAGTCAGATGGATGACTGGATCCAACGTCGCGGAAAAGACGTGAATGGCGCCGCCCGGAACTCCAATATTGCTCAAAGTGGCTGAATTGATCCCGAATGAGTTGTAACCGAGATCGATCATGGCGCCAAAGTATGGCGTGAAGTTAATGCCGCAACCACCTTGGATGTTCCACCCCTCATCCAAATGCCTGCCGGTATTTCCCACTGGCTGCGTGAAACCACCGCCAATGTTGAACGAGAAACGTGGCCCCTCTTGCGCGACCATTGAGCCGGCTAGAAAAAGGCTCATACAAGAAGCCAAAGCAAAACTTTTCATAATTCCCTCCCTTCGGTTGAGCCTGCAACTCGCGGGCCGTCATTAGTCGAAAGCGACACAATCTCATACCGCCATCCCCGGCCTTACTGCGGGATTTGAAAATGCGTACCTGTGCCGATCCTGCTCACTGACAGAGCAGCGTTGGTTACTTCGTGCGCTGTTAACAGCTGAACCGACACCTGCAAGGTTGGATGAACTACTTTTCCTTCGGGTACCCCTCCAGCGCCTACTGTGAGATCGAGCGCTACGTTCGGGAGCGTCTACTCCAACATTTGCAACGACGCAGCCAGCGGCCATACCGTCTTCCGCAAGGAGAACAATGGCTGCAGCACTTGGCGAAGTTGGTGGGCCCTGAAGGATTTGAACCTTCGACCAACGAATTATGAGTCCGTTCTGGACGCCACTCCAGGCGGCCGTGCTCGCCTAAACCGTTAGTTTTCAGGCGTGCCGTTCGCGCTGAGTCGCCCCGAATTGCCCTACGACGGCCACAATCGCGGGCACAGCCGCATGGGGTGAACCCCTTGATCAAGACGATCGCAACTGGCACTCTTGCATATATCATCGATCCTCCGCAATCAGCGCAGGCCGCCCGTCGACTTCCCGGAGCCGCGCACCAAAGCCCCGGCGTCGAATGCTCTCGTAGTCGTGTCCGGCGTCACTTGGGCAGCAAGTGACAAACACGAGTTGGGTATCACCGGTATTCGCGACCCTGTGCGCCGTTTGCCCCGGAATGTAGTGTAGGCTGCCTGGCTTCATCGGCTCGAACCACGTCGCGGCGGATTCATCCATCAAAATCAAGGCGCCCTGTCCCTGAATCGTCGCGTAGAACTCGGCCCGGTCGCGTGTCGCATGAAAATGTCCGTGAGTCATGAAATATTCGTCGCCAACCCGGCCCGGCTCGATGACAGTCGTCCCCCAGAAGAGACCTCCGGCTGTTCCTTCCGCCACCGGAAGCCAGTATTGCACGCGATAGAGGATGGTTTCGGGGTCCATGGTGGCAGCGCGGTCCTGGTCGAGAAAAAGGTCCCGCACTTGAAATAGCTTCTTGATCGAACATCCAACCGGTGCGCCTGAAAGCGCTCCCGTGTTCCAGTCGATGGCAATGGGCGATGACATTTGCGGCTCCCTGCTCATCCTGATTCATAGTCATGATCTTCTAAGGCAGTTGCGGCCCCGAGTAGACACGCGCAGCTCGTCGCTAAGGAACCACCGGCAGTGTAATGAATGACGCCAAGTTCCTGGAATGGTGGACAGTGTTTTCCGCCACCAGAGGCTCAGTTTCATCGTAGTTGTTTCCGCCGGTGTTCAAATTCCGATCGAACCGCGGGAAATTGCTGCTGGAAATCTCCAGACGAATACGGTGACCGGGCGGGAAGTAATTGCTCGTTGCGTGAAGATCGATCCGGAGACGGTACTGTTCGCCGGGAACCATCCAGACTTTCTTGTTGAAGCCTTCGCGATAGCGTGCGCGCAAGATGCCTTCTTGGAGATTAAACGCAGCACCGTCCGGATACACATCGACCAACTTCGCGGTGAAATCAGTATCTCTAGCACTTGAACCGACAAATAAGGTTACTTCCAGCGGTCCGGTCACCTCAATTCCTGTCTTCAGAGGCGGTGTACTGAAAACCAGGACGTCAGGGCGATCCTCCACTGCAGATTGGTTTTGCGATCCTGCGCCGGCCGAGGGCACGGGATTCTTAGGATCGTAATGGAAGTTATCTGCTGGTTCGTCGCCCGGCCCAGCGGTGCTCAGAACGCCATCGCCTAGCCGGCCATGTGCGCTCCCGTTGCTGTGAAGGAAGTACCGTACGAACTTCGTACGCGCAAGCGGCCACTCGTTTTCCGAGCGCCACCGGTTCGCACCCATCACGAAGATCTGCACCTTAGGCAACGATGCCAGGCCATTCGGCTGTCCCCTCAGCCAATGGTCATACCAGCGGAGGTAAAGGTCGTAGTAATCGAACTGCGCGTCGCCAAGCTCGCGTTTGCCCACCACAGTTTGTTCCGTGGCGGAATCGAAACCGCAGTGTGTCGTGGGGCCGACCACTAGAAACTGATTGTCGCGAGCCTGCGCACTCTCGGCGTTCTTGCGCATGAGCCCGGCCAGCAAGAACGCTTCGTTGACCACGGAATCATACCAGGAACAAATCTGCAAGGCAGGCGTAGTGAAATGGTGGCGGTCATTGACGTAACCAAAATGGTCCCACCAGGGATCGGCGGGCCCGTGTGAGACGTAATCTTCAAAATCCGTATGGGGAGCGCCGGCCATTTTTAACATTTCGATGAGCGGCAGTGTGAGCAACATCCTTCCGAGGTCAACTTTTGGCGGATCGGGCGACGGCTCAACCTTACTACCCCATTTCAAAAACCATGGGGCATTATCGGCCAAATTAATCGCTCCGCCTTCAAGTACGTCGTCGAACCGATAGGCGCCCCCCGCGGCTTGCGGAATCATGGCGGTGTGGTGCGGATTTCTGAGCTTGGCCAACTCGATCTGAATGGAGCCGAGGTAGGAGCAGCCGTACGTGCCGATTTTGCCAGTCGACCAGCGTTGTGCGCCCATCCAATCGAGCGTGTCCGAACCGTCGTTGGTGTCGTTTGCTGCTACCGTGAAGTGGCCTTCTGAATCGAACTTGCCACGCACATCCTGAACGGCGACAACGTAGCCCTGTGCGGCGAACATACGAGCCGCCTCGGTTCGAACCTTGCGGTTATAGGGCGTGCGAATCATGATGGCGGGCAGTTTCTCTCCGGCACCCTCGGGGATGTAGAGATCAGTGGCGAGCCGCACGCCATCGCGCATGGGGACGCGGACGTCCGTTTCGATGCGTACTGAATAGCGCGGGCTGGGCATGCGATACCGCGGTTCAGCAGCGAGAGAAGAGAGTAAAAGAAAAATCAGCAGGTTGCGCATTGGCAATTTGACATAGGAGCGACAGGTTCATTTGGTCCAGGGGTACTCGTAATGTCATTAGTGCGGAACAACACGATGTTCCTCCTGCGTCGAGAGCTTATTGTGCTTCTGTTCAGCAAGAATTTCCAAAGACTTCTTTACGTCAGGATCATTGGGCTTTAGGCTCGCTGCTATGCGAAGTTGTCCTTCACCCATCTCAAAATTTCCTGAGCGACAGTAGATCAAGCCTAGGTTTTTGTGCAGATCCCCTTCCGACTGGCAGTTGTTGCATATTCTTAGTGCTTCTTCCAGTTGTGCCACGGCCCGATCCCAATCGCGCGCGCTGGCGGCTGCAAGGGCAAAATTGCCAAGGGTCTCCGCGCGATCGGTTATCTGTCGTTTTTGCTGCAACTCAACGAAGCGGGCCTCATACATTCTGCCTTCATGCGGATCGGTTTTGCTTAAGTGGCGCGCGAGATTGTAGAGCGCCTCCGCATGCAATGGATTCAACTCAACCGCTTTCTTCCACTCCGTGACGGCCGCGGATTCCTGGCCCAGTTTTGCGAGTTCCTGCCCGCGCAGATAATGTGCATCCACGTTCTGAGGATCGAGCGCCAGCACACGCTCGAGAATTTTGGCCGAGCCCGCGGCATCGCCGAGTTGCTTTTCGGCCATAGCGAGTAAATAGAGCGCGGGTGTGTTGCGCGGGTCCAGGCGGACCGCGTTCTCGAGTTCTCTCCTGGCTTCCTCATTGCGGCGAAGGTCCAGGAGCGATCGCCCTTTGTTGTAGTACGCGGTGGCGGAATCAGGCCGGAGACGAACGGCCTCGGAGAACGCCGCAAGCGCATCTTCCAGTTCCAGATGGTCGGCGAGCGCGATTCCCAGATTTAGCTGGGCTTCCGGGGCAGCCGGCGTGAGCGCGACGACCCGGCGAAAGGTTTGGATGCCTTCTTGCGTCTGGCCCAGCTTAGTCTGAACCATAGCCAGTGCGGTTAGCGCAGATGTATTCTCTGGCGTGAGCCGAACGGCGTTTTCGATCTCCTTTGCGGCTTCCGGAAGGCGGCCCTGGCCGGCGAGGATCAGCCCCAAGTTGACGAACGCCTGGGTGTATTTAGGATTGTTCTCGATGGCTTGCCGGAACAGCGCTTCCGCTTCCCGGTTTCTTCCCTGTTGGCCGCACAGCACTCCAAGGTTGTTCTGTGCCTCGGCGTATTGTGGATCAAGCGATAACGCGGCCTTCAGCCTAGTTTCCGCCTGAGCAAGCTTTCCGTCCTGGAGATCCAGAAGGCCTAGCTGGTTTTGTGTCAATGCCAGATTGGGGTCTAGTTGAATGGATTTTTCCAGCGCCTGGCGCTCGTTCAAGCGGTCGCCTAATCGATCCAGCGCCAGCGCGAGATTATAATAGGTCTTCGCGTTATTGGGGTCGATCTTTAGAGCTTCTTGATAACCCTGGGCCGCGGTATGTGCGTCGCCGCTCTCGAGGAGCCGATTGGCCGTGGAGGCTCTCACCGACGCCACGTTTTCCTGGACAGTGTGCTGCTTTTCGGACTCGAGCTTGCGGAACTCCTCCCTGGCGCGTTCGTCCTGATGCAGCGCGCGAAGGACGGCCGCAAGCTGAAAACGCGCCTCCGACGAATCCGGACGTAATTCCAGCGCTTTTTGTAGTTGTGGCAGGGCTTCCTCGTCCTTGCCTTGTTTCGCCAGCACAAAGCCGAGATTGTAGCGAACATCGGAGTGACTCGGATTCATCTCCACAGCGCGCTTCAGTTCCAACTCGGCCGCAGCGTACTCGCCCAATCCACGATAGACGGATCCGAGGAGGTAGTGTGCTTCGAAATCCTGCGGCCTCCGCCTCGCATAATCCTGGATCATCGGAAAGGCCTCATCGTAGTCCGCGAGGCCCACGAGCGCCTTCACCAGCGAAACGCGTGCGGAATCGTTGTCTGGATCGAGGCGAAGAGTTTCCCGGTATTCATCAGCGGATTGTCGGAAGAGCTTCTCCTGGGCGTAAAGCGTAGCCAGATTGAAGTGCGCGATAGCGGACCCAGGCTTATCTTTAACCAGATTTACGAGGATTTCGATCGCTTGCTTGTTACTGCCATTTTCAGAGTAGGCTGCAGCCAGTGCCATGCGTAGCTTGGGATCTCTGCGATCGATTTCGATTGCTTGGTTGAGATAACGGATGGCCGCAGCAAACCGCTTTTGCGTGACCAGAACGCCAGCGAGGTGGTCGAGCGCCGGAACTGAATGTGGATCGAGCCCGACCGCGGTCTTCAGCTCAGTCTCGGCAGCCGGCAATTGCCCCTTTTGTTGCAGAACTATGCCAATTGCGGTGTGGACCAAGGCGCTGTCCGGGTTTAGCTTATTTGCCTGTTGCAGTTCGCTGATAGCCTGTTTGAAATCGCGGGCATCTAACAGCGCGAGCGCCAAATTGAAGCGGATGTCCCATGCATCTGGCCGCAGGCGAATCGCGGATCGAAATGCCGGAATCGCGCACGCTATCTGGTTGTGTTGAGCAAACCAGGCTCCCAGGGCGTTGTAAGCGTCGGCGGACGGTTGCTTCGCCAGAGCGCGTTCGATAAGATCGGGGCCATGGCAATCGGGCGGCGCTTGCGCGAATGCAGCACCGGCACAAACCCCAAGGACGATATTAAGCAGGCTTGACGAGGTCCTCATCCTAGCCATAGACAAGATTATACAATCTGTATACAATACAACTTTGGGATGCGGAAGTTCATACATCGGGCGTCTTTTCTAATAAGCTACGCAGTTCTGCTCACCTCCGCCACCCGCGTCCATGCGGCACCAGAACCACGGGATGAACTGTTCGAAAAGAAGGTCCGACCCATTTTTGCAAGCAAGTGCCAGCCTTGTCATGGCCCACAGCTTCGAACGGCGGGCCTCGATCTTACGAGCGCGGACGGGTTCCGCAAAGGCGCCGACGGCGGCCCGCTGGTCGACCCCGCAGACCTCAACAATAGCCGATTACTGAAGGCCGTTGCCTATCAGGATCGAATCAAGATGCCGCCGACCGGCAAGTTGCGCGATGAGGAGATCGCTGCGATCCGAGAATGGCTGAGCCTTGGCGCGCCCTGGCCGGAGGGGTCGACCGAACCCGCCAAATTCGAGCCGCCTATTAAGCAAAAGTACGAACGAGCCGGAAAGGACTTCTGGTCGTTTCAGCGGCCGAAGGTGGTCAACCCTCCGGAGGTCAAGAATCGTGCGTGGGCGCGAAATGACATCGACCGGTTCATCCTGGCCAAACTCGAGGAAAAGGGCCTGAAACCAGCGCAGCCAGCTGACAAACTAACATTGATTCGACGGGCAACGCTGGACCTTACTGGCCTCACACCCACAGAATCTGAAATCCGAGACTTCTTGCAGGATGAGGATGCCAACGCGTTCGCGAAACTGGTCGATCGACTGTTGGCATCCCCGCGTTACGGAGAGAAGTGGGGGCGGCACTGGCTTGACGTCGCACGCTACGCCGACTCTACGGGTGCGGATGAAGACTACCGCTACCCCTTCGCATGGCGGTATCGCGACTACGTGATCGACGCCTTTAACCGCGATCTCTCTTATGATCTGTTCCTCAAGGAGCAGATCGCCGGCGACCTGCTCCCGGCCCGGGATGGAAGTCCGGTAAACGTTAATGGAATCATCGGCACGGGCTTCCTCGCTTTAGGCCCCAAGCTGCTTGCGGAATCAGACAAGACCATCGCATTTTACGATCTGATTGACGAGCAGATCGACGTGACCGGAAAGGCATTTCTCGGTCTAACTCTGGCGTGTGCCCGCTGCCATGACCACAAGTTCGATCCCATCTCGACCAAGGATTACTATTCGCTTGCGTCGATTTTCGCCAGCACGAAGCAACTAGCCAAGCTGGAAGGCACGGTGTCAAAACTTTATTTCGCGCCGCTGGTGTCCAAGGACGTGGCTGAACGCTATGAAGCCCACCAAAAGAAGATAGAGCGCAAGCAGGCAGAGATCAACCGGCTCACGGCGGAAGAGGCCCGCCGCTACCGCGGGCAGCTCGCGCCGCACCTCGCGGCCTATATGTTAGCCGCACGCAACGTTTATGCCCAGGGTGCTGCGCCGGCGCAAGTTGCACACGACGCTGCGCTCGATCCCACGGTGCTTGAGCGCTGGATCGAATATCTGAAGCCGACCAAGGAGCGCCGGGTGCACCTGGAGCCGTGGTACAAGGCAAACGTGGCCTCCTTGGAAAGGGTTGCGAAGGACTATCAGGACGACTTTATTGCTACGGCTGCAAAACGAGATCCGGTGATGGCTGAGTGGGAACAGAATGCCGACGCCGCTCTCGGGCGCGGTGAGGAGGCGCCGGAACCACCCAAGTTTGAACCGGAAAACCGCTTTTACACGGAAGTCATCGAGGCCAAAGTCTCCGAAGAGCTCGTGAGCCCCAAGGGGCCATTCGCACTTCCGGAGAAAGACAAAGAGAAGTTCTTCACACAAGCTGCGCAGGCGAAAATGGCGATGCTGAAAAAGGAACTGGAAGAGCTCAAGAAGTCTGGGCCACCTGAACCACCGTTCGCCTGCGGCCTCGCCGAAGGAAAACCCATTGACCAACCGGTATTCGTTCGCGGCAATCCGGAGGCGAAGGGTGAGGTCGTTCCCAAGCGTTTTCCAGTAATTCTGGCGGGAGATCAGCAGTCGCCCATTACGCACGGGAGCGGGCGGCTGGAGTTGGCGAAGTGGATGGCCGACCCGAAAAACCCTTTACCGGCGCGGGTCATGGTGAACCGTATCTGGCAATGGCACTTTGGAGAAGGTATTGTCCGCACGCCGAGTAATTTCGGAATGGCGGGTGAACGGCCGACCCACCCTGAACTGCTCGATTATTTGGCCAACCAGTTCGTAGCTCGGGGATGGTCGGTCAAGGCGATGCAACGCCTGATCATGTTGTCGAGCACCTACCGAATGAGCAGCGAGGTCTCACCGGAGCAACGTCAGCAGGATCCGGACGACGGGCTTTGGTCGCGGTTTCGGATGCGGCGCCTCACGGCCGAGGAGATTCGCGACTCGCTATTGTGGGTCAACGGCTCGCTAGACCTCAGCATGGGAGGGACACTCCTGAAAGGGCTTGGCAACACTCAATTGTGTAATGGTTTCAGCGATGACCGGGTGGGCTTAAATCCGGACGAGAGTAAGCGCCGCATGGTATACCTGCCGTTGCGCCGGTCGAATTTGCCTAGCATGCTAAATCTGTTTGATTTCGGCGACGCGACGGCCAGTAATGAGGCCCGCACAGAAACGGACACTGCTCCGCAGGCCCTATATATGATGAATAACAAGTTTGTCTCGGAGCAGAGCAAATCTCTGGCCAGTAAGCTGCTGGCCGAAGAGTCCGACGAAGGGCGGCGAATCGAGCGCGCCTGGCTGCTGGTGATCGGCCGTCCGGCTTCTGCGGAGGAGGTGGGGGATGCCCGCCGCTATATCGCAGGGTTTCCAGGTAAACCGGACGATAGCGGTGTGCGGTTGCTGGCCTGGTCGAGCTTCTGCCGCACGTTGGTCGCTTCTAATGATTTCATTTTTGTGCATTGAGAGGTGAACATGCTATTTGATCCGGCTCGCGCTGTGTCCCGGCGGCAATTGTTGCGGCGCTCGGCCTGCGGGTTTGGTTGGTTGGGGCTCGCCTCGATGCTGGCGAAGGACGCGGCCGCGCAGGGGCCAGCGAATCCGTTAATGCCGAAAAGCCCCCATTTTCCGCCGAGGGCCAAGCGGGTCATATTCCTATTCATGGCTGGTGGTCCGTCGCACCTGGACACGTTCGATCCGAAGCCGCGTCTCAATCAAGATCATGGAAAACCATTACCTTTCAAGCGCCCTCTGGCGTTCGCCCCGGGCGAAGTCGGTAATCTGTTCAAGTCGCCGTGGGACTTCCGCAAGTACGGGGAGAGCGGCATTGAGGTCAGTGAGCTTTTCCCGAACGTCGCCCGTTTCGTAGATGAATTGTGCGTCATTCGGTCGATGGTCGGCGACAGTGTGGCTCACGGTGGCGCTCACCTGCAGCTACACACGGGCTCTATTAATTTCGCCCGGCCGAGCATGGGCTCCTGGATGATTTACGGCCTAGGTACGGAGAATCAGAATCTGCCGGCGTTCCTCACCCTAAAACCCGGCCTGGAAAATGGAGGGGCGAAGCAGTGGAGTTCCGCGTTTCTCCCGGGGGCTTACCAAGGTACAGCCGTGGGCCATGGCGGCATGAAGCTAACGGACCTGACTGAGGCGATCGAGAACGTGAAAAACCGCGATCTCACTCCGGAGCAGCAACGTTATGAGCTGGACATGGCGCAGAAAATGAACCGGGCAAGCGCGCACCGCTGGCAGGACGATCAAGAACTGGAAACCCGCATCCAGGCCTTCGAGCTGGCATTTCGGATGCAAACAACGGCGCCCGAGGCTTTCGATATCTCAAAGGAATCCGCGGCGACGAGGAAGCTATACGGAATGGACCAGCCAGAAACCTATGATTTCGGCTGGCAATGCCTGATGGCGCGGCGGCTGGCAGAACGCGGTGTACGCTTCACTCAAATCAATCACGAATATGGCCCGGGTAACGAAGTTGGTTGGGACGCTCACCGCGAGCTGGTTCGCCTGCATACCCGGACAGCGCTCCAAGTGGATGTGCCCATCGCTGGGCTTTTGTACGACCTTAAGGCCCGTGGACTGCTGCAGGACACCCTCGTGATTTGGGGTGGAGAATTCGGGCGCACACCGATTTCCCAAGCCGGCGATGGCCGGGATCACAACCCCTACGGATACACTATGTGGATGGCTGGCGCCGGGGTCAAGCGCGGAATGATTTATGGCGCCACCGATGATTACGGCTATTACGCCGTGGAGGACCGCATGCACATTCATGACCTCCATGCCACGATCCTGCATATTCTCGGCCTCAACCACGAACAACTGACTTACCCTTATGCCGGGCGGAATTTCCGCCTCACCGATGTTTTCGGCAACGTGGCACACAAAATTTTGGCGTGACCGAGATATCGCCGGCGGCGATCCAATTGGCAGCCGTCAAGACGCGAACAGCTTGAGCATCCGGTCGCGCGACATATCGATGTGCTCAGCCATCGCCCGGCTGGCATCCGAAGAATTGCGCGACTCAATTGCCTGCATGATATCCCGATGCTCGGGTACCGCGCACGTATCCCGCTGCGTCGAGAGAATGTCCAGGCGGTGGACGTATTCCAGCGTGAGCCTCAGCTGGTCGTAGATTCTCTGGTTCCGCGCCAGTTCCGCTAGCGCCAGGTGGAACTCCTCATTCGCCTGCAAGAAGCGCGCCATGTCAACCGCCGGTTGATTCTCGACCTCGATGATTTTCTTGAGCCGTTCCACGTCGGCCAAACTGGCCTCCTTGGCGGCGCGGTCAGCGGTAAAGCACTCCAAGAGTTTCCGATGCTCGTACACTTCAAGAATCTCGCGCACCGAGATCGCCGGGATAACATATCCTTTGTGAGGGATCCCGCGAATCCACTTCTCTTGTGAAAGGCGGTTGCAGGCTTCCCGGATGGGCGTTCGTGAAGTCCGGCATTCGTGCGCAAGTTCCACTTCGGGTAAGAAATCACCGGGTCGTAGCCGACCGCTGAGAATCCAGGACTTCAATAACCGGTAAACACGGGCGACCTCTCCCTCTTTCTCTACTTTGGATCTGGAGAGCGGCATGAACTACCTATTCTTGCCGCAATGTCCCGCCTTTTCAACTCGGAAGAATATTTCGGAGCTCCTCCAGGCAACGTTGGACGTCGGTCCGATCATTGTAGACGTGCACCGAAGCTCGCACGCGGCCGTCACCCACCCACACGAGCACGCCGGCTCGTTGGAGTGATGCGCCGATGGCCTCCGGATCTGCGTTTGCAAAGGCAACGATACCCGAAGCATATTTTGAATCGCACGGCGTCAACAGATCCGTCCCGAGATCCAGCAACCCCTCCCGTAACTCCGCTACGAGCGGGCGCAATTCCTGGTCTATTCGATCCACGCCGATGCTCAGCAAGTATTCGAGGCCATTCTTCAGCGCATACATGGCCGGAAAGTTGGGCATCCCCGGTTGTAAGCTGCGAGCACTGTCATTGTAAATGAACCGCTCGAAGCGGTTGGCGCTAAAGAGATCCTGGACCGAATACCACCCGATCGTTTGAGGACGAAGCTGCTCGCGAAGATCCGGGGCGAAGTAGACGACACCCAAACCGTGCATACCAAGAAGCCACTTGTAACCGCTAGCGACCAGGAAGTCCACACCTTCAACTGAAACCGGGACCCGTCCCAAGGCTTGAGTAGCGTCCACGCACAGAATGCCTCCCGCGCGATGCGTGATCTCGGCTAATTCCCGCAGAAACGGAAGCCGTGTACCAGTTTTATAGCTCACCAGGCTGACCGCAACCACCCGCGTCTTTTCCGTAATGCGCGACTGAAAATGCTCCAGTTCTACCTTTCCCTGTTCCGTGGGGAGTACTTCCAATTCGACTCCCAACGCCTTCTTCCGCAACCACGGCAGGACGTTGGAAGGAAACTCCAGGTCGGTGACGAGGACTCGGTCTCCGGGCCGCCACTCGATCGAATTGGCCAGCAGGTTCAGGGGCTCTGAGGCGTTCGCCAAGAGCACAATGTTCTCTGCGGACGTTCCCAGCAGCCGCGCTACAAGGCACTCGGTCTCCAGTTGCGCCTCGAACAGGCGTTCATGACCCAAGGTGCCGCGATACTTCTCATGCAGGTACGCACCAAGAGCCTGCTCGCACCCAGACGGCGGCAAACCCTCTGCAGCCGTGTCGAGGTACGCTACTTCCTGGGCCAGTGGGAAGCGTGCTTTCCGATTTCCATTTAGCATACTCGTTCAGTTGAAAACCTCTTAAGAAAACTCCGGTAGAATTCTTCTGCCTGGATGACATGGTCGCACTCCACATATTCAACCGCTGCGTGGGCAAGATCGATGCTCCCGGGTCCAAATATGATGCTGGGAACACCGTGACGCGACAGCTTGCTCGCATCGCTTCCGTAAGGTACGCCCACGAGTTCGCTGGGCAGTCCCATATTCCGGAGGACTTCTGTTGCAGTCCGCGCCACCATTGCGTCCGGTGGCGTCTCGAGCGCTTCGTCCACCAGCATCGGAGGTTCCATACACACCTGCATGGCGCGATCGTCTTTACGCAACCGATTCAACATTGCCTGATAGCCTGCCAAAACCTCAGCAGGCTTCTCCCCAGGCAGGAGGCGCCGGTCAATTTCAATCTCACAGCGGTCCGGCACGAAATTCACCTGGACTCCGCCGCGGATCACACCTATGTTCAGTGTTGCCGGACCCAACAGCGAGTGGACGTTGGCTTCCAACGTGGCGGCGTCTTTTTCAAAGGCTTCGATGACCCGCGCCATGTGAACGATTGCATTCGTTCCCAAGTGAGGCTTCGAGCTGTGAGCGGCTTTCCCGGTGGCGCAAACCTTCCAACGCAGCACCCCCTTGCTTGCGATCACAGGCCGTAGTTCCGTCGGCTCTGCCACGATGGCCGCATCGGCCTTCAAACGCTCGCAGAGCTTCGACACACCTCGAAATGAATATTCTTCGTCGGCGGCCGCTACCATCCATACTTCACACTCGGGTTTATTGCCTGCCGAATGGAGCGACGCGACGGCATGCATCATCGCAGCCAGGCCTGCCTTGGTGTCACAGGAACCACGCCCATACATCCGGCCGTCACGAATGACTGGTTCAAACGGTGGAATGGTCATCCCAGTTATGGAAGCGGTATCCACGTGCGCTTCCAGTACGATGCGCAGACCTGCTCTGTGGCCGGGCAACCTCGCGATCAGGTTCGGTCGGCCGGGCAAGACCTCCTGGCGCCAGGTTTCGATTTCGCGGTCGCCGAAGAAGCGTTCGATGTACGCCGCGATCTCGCCTTCCGGATTCCCATTCTCATAGGCCGGATTTATGCTGTTGATGCGAACCAGGTCAGCCAATGTTTTGAGGACAGGGGCATCACTCATTTCATGCCTCAACCACGAGTTCTTCTGGATGCAGAGTCCGGGGTCGCCCATATTTGAGCCAGCGCGACTGGCGGAGTTTTCCCGTTCCAGGTTGGATGTAACCTATTCAAATTCAAAGACGTGTCCCTGGGCGCCAACTCTGCATACAGGAAGTATACAATGGTGGCTCGGTCTAAATACAGTCTTTTTCACGATCACGATCACGAAGGCCGAGCGGAGGCGATCAGAACCGCCGGTCGGCGAAAAACAGCTGCTCGGCAGTTTTTCCCAGCAGCCATTCCCGATCGTGACTATTCAGAAAGTCGAGCCGGTCGCGTACAAGCGCAAGCGATCCGGAGTAGGTGTACGGCTTTTGAATCTGGAACGGCGCGTCGGAGGCCCACATCAATCGTTGAGGGCCGAAGGATTCGAAAACGCGTCGAATCATCGGTCCCAAGTCAGTATAGGGATAATGTTTCCTGCCGAGTGCATAAAATGCCGAAACTTTGACATATACGTTGCGATGACGCGACAGATCACATAAAGCACGCACATCCGCGTCCCGAACTGTGCCGTCGACGCCAATTCGTGCGAGATGATCAATGACGACCGGCGTTTCTGGAAGTCTCGCGGACATTCGGTCGACCGACGGAATCGCGTCCGCTCCGATGAGACAACACATCGCGAGCCGCTGTTCCGCGCCGCACTTCCACATCGCGAACATCCCATCTGTTTCCAGCCAGCCTTTTTGATCTGTGCTGGGCGTAATACGAAACCCGCGTACGCCGTGCCCCATCAGGCGAAGCATTTCGTGCTTTACTGCCGCCGAACGCTCGTCTACGACAGCCACACCCGAGAAAGTAGACGGGTACTTGCTCATCGCATCGAGCATGTAAGAGTTATCCGTTCCGTAGAAGCTCATCTGGATCAGGACAATCCGCGAGACGCCGACAGGCTGGGTATATTTTAATAGCTGCTCAGGCGTGAAGCTAACCGGATCGGCTGCGGGTTCTGCATAGCGCGAGTCCCAAGGATAACGCTTCTTGTCTGGTGTCCAAACATGTACGTGTGCGTCGATGTGCCCAGCGTTCAACGAAGGCTTACCGTCGGCGGCACATGCGGTCAAGGCCAGAGCTAAGAACTCTCTTTTTGTACATCCCGAATTTTGAACTCTTCGCCAGTTAGCTGACATGCTGGAAACCGGCAATCGCTAATAGCAACACCGGTGGGCACGAGCCTCAAATTCGAGCACGTCCCAGAAAACATCGTGATGTGGCCCGCCAGTCGAGTTGGTCACGTGGAAACCTCGCTATTTTACTGTAACGAATTCAACGTCCACCGGCGTATACGCTGTGACCTTCTGGCCCGTTGGCGTGAGCTTCCCAGTTTGTGGATCGATACGAAACACCACCAAACTATCGGACTCCTGGTTGCACGCGATCAGGTAGGAGCCGGTCGGATCGATCCCGAAACCGCGGGGCGTTTTGCCCTGTGTTGAAATTCGATCGACCGATGTGATTGTGCCGGATGTGGAGTGAATCGCGAAAACCGCGATGCTATCGTGCCCGCGATTGGAACTGTAAACGAATTTACCGGACGGATGCACTACGATCTCGGCTGCGCTGTCGTCCTTCGTGACCTTGTAACCGTCCGGCAATGTCGAAATCGCTTGCAGTTCTTTCAGAAATCCGTGACCAACATTGTAAGAAAATGTGGAAACCGTGCACTGAAGCTCATTGACGACATAGACAAATTTGCCATTTGGATGAAACGCGAAATGCCGCGGCCCTGCTCCAGGAGCTGTCTTGACAAATTGAGGGTCATTAGGCGCCAGTGATCCGCGCGCCGGATCGAATCGATACACTAGCACCTCATCCAGGCCCAGGTCGGCCGCGAGCGCAAAGCGATTGTCGGGCGAGGTGCGGATACAATGCACGTGTGGCGCCTCCTGCCGTTCCTTATTCACGCTGGAGCCGGCGTGCTGGCTAAAGGCCGTTGCATCGCGCAGGCTCCCGTCCTCCTTCACCGGAAGGACGGCCAAGCTTCCACCAGTGTAGTTGGCCACTAAGACATTCTTGCCGGTCTGATCCACCATGAGGTGGCAAGGTCCCGGACCACCCGAAGAGACATCATTCAATAACCTGAGCTTACCGGTGGTCCAGTTGATTGAGAACGCGCTAACCGATCCGGCGTTCTTGCCCCTGGATTCGTTCCCCTCTTTGACCGCATACAGATAACGCTGGTTAGGATGTATGGCCAGATAATCTTGACTAGTGGTTTCGGCCGCGAGCCCCATCGGCGTTAGCTTTCCGGTCGAGGAGTCAAAACGGAACGCATAAATGCCCTTGCTCTGCTTATTCGTGTAGGTTCCGATATAAGCGATGTATTGTCCTTGATGAACCTTGGCAGCGCCGCCGTTCAGCGTCAGCAGTACGAGCAGGGCTGCCCAGCCACAGAAGTATGGTCTCACCGGGAATACTACAGAGCGAAATACAAAATTGGGACAAGACGAATTCGCCCGTCGCGCCGAATCAGGTTTGGTGCCTTGGTTCACGAAATCAGCGGGAAATCTCGCCAGCAATCGTCGGCCTGCCTGTGTGGCGGTCGTCCGACTTGGGAAGCGCAAGCATAGCCTTCCGAGCAGCGGCCAGAGTTTCTTCAACGTCCGCTTTGGTGTGGGCCGTGGAGAGGAACCAAGTTCCGCGCGTCGTGATCCGCACGCCGCAGTCGAGCAGGGCGTCTACGAACTGGCTCAAGCGTGTTCGGTCAGTTGCGCAATAGGTTCGGTAATCGACTGGCGGTTGTTCACTGCCGAAATAGGTATGGAAGACGGAGCCCAGGCCCTGAACCACAAGCCCGGCGTCGAGTTCGTCAGCAATCCGCTGCAACCCATCCATTAGATTTCGGCCAAGTCGGTTCATCTGATCGTAGGCTGCTCCGTCTTCATTTTTAAGCTGCTCGAGAGTCGCGATCGCTGCCACGACAGAGACCACGTTGCTGTTGTACGTTCCGCCGTGCATTACCAAACCCTTTCCGATTAGATCCATCAGCGCCGCCCGGCCGGCAAGGCAGCTAATGGGAAAGCCACCCGCCATGGCCTTAGCAAATATGGCCAGATCCGGCGTAACGCCCAGCAGGCCCTGGGCACCGTTTAGCGCTACCCGAAATCCTGTGATGACCTCATCAAAAATAAGGACGATGCCCTGTTCGGTACAAAGCTCTCGCACACGCTCCAGATAACCCGGTTTGGGCGTGATTACCCCAGTATTGCAAAGGATAGGCTCCATAATGATCCCGGCGATTTCGCCGCCACAAATACTCAAGGTTTGCTCGATCGCTGCAATATCGTTCCAGGGTAAGACAAGGGTGCCCGCGTAGGCGCTTGGGTCTTGCCCCTCGGACTCCGGGGTTGTGCACGGGCGGTGGACATCGCCAAAACGCTCCGGTTCGGGATGAACGCTTACGCAGATGTTATCAAACCAGCCATGATAATGGCCCTCGAACTTTACGATTTTGCTTCTGCTGGTATGCGCCCTGGCCAGCCGCAAAGCGATTTGAACGGCTTCGGACCCGGAACAACCAAAGCGCACACGTTCTGCACACGCAACTAGTGAAGTGACCAGCCTGGCGAGACGCAACTCTGCCTCGTGCTGCCCGGCGTACAACTGACCCTTCAACAGGCTATCCTGAACCGCCTCGATGACCCCGCCGGGAGCATGCCCCAGAATAACCGGCCCCATGCCTAACGCGTAATCCAGATATGAGACCCCATCCACGCTATAAAGGTGTGACCCATGACCTCGTTCGAAGAACAGCGGAACCGGTTTGGCGCCCATGCGAAAGTTGCTGCTAACTCCTCCAGCGAGATGTCGGCTGCAATCGTTGAAGTACTCCCTCGATCGGTGGTATCGATCGTTGTCGCGCTGGATGGGAGTTCCGTCGTCCATCTTTGTCCTCCTGTTAGGAAGTTAGGCGAATCCAAGGCTGCAGACGGGCCGTACAGGACAAGTCGCTTCGGCACCGCAGAGTTTCAGACAACCGGGCTGGTCTCCGCTGCAGTAAGCATTTTCACGCTCGAGGTCTTGGATCACGAAGATGTCGGTAAGCGGCAGCCCACGATGCCGGCAGAGCCGTGCACTTGATGAGGGAACCGTCAGTTGAACGCTCTGCGCACAGGGACCAGACCACAACTGTCCGTGGCTTTGCCGCAGAGCACCGCATCGCGGCTAGCTTGACCTGAAGCGAAAGGATTGTCAATGCGGGGATGAAAAACGTGTTTCGTGTGTGAAACCAAAATCCTCGGAAATTGTCCGCGATACTTCTTTTAATCGCGTACCAAGTTCGTGGATGCGGCGCTCCGACATTCGGCTGCTGGGTACCGAAACACTGATTGCACCGGCGGCACGGGATTTTGAATCGAAAACAGGCGCGGCCACACAAATGCACTGCAACGCTTCCTCTTCGTTGTCGATGCCATACCCCCTCTCATGGGTCCTCGCCAGGTCTTGCAGATACGCCTTCATGGTCGTGATCGTGTTCGGTGTAAAGGATTTCAGCCCACCTTTTCCCAGGATCGACGTCAATTCTTCTCTCGATAGGTGCGCGGCAACCGCTTTGCCTAACGCGGTCGCGTGGAGTGGCGCCAGCGAACCGACACAAGGAACAATTCGGAGACGGTGCGCGCTCTCCAGCACCTCGGCGTAGACGACGTTCTCCTCCTCCAGAACGCCCAGATTAACTGTCTCCTTTACCTCGCGATTTAGCTGCTCCAGGTACGGCAGTGCGGCCTTGCGCAGAGGATTTCGGACGTGCACAACCATAGCGACCTCTAACAGCCGGTATGTCAACCGATAGCTGCCGTGCAAGTCTTTACTGAGATAGCCTTCCGAGCGAAGCGTTTCGAGGATACGAAATGCTGAAGCTTTCGGAATACCAGAGAGTGAAATGACCTGAGTCAGTGCAAGCCGCGGCCCTGCTTGCCGGAAGACCTTAAGTACTTGCAGCACCTTCACAACCATTGGCACGGTGTAGGTCATCTTGGGCTTAGTGAATCGCTCGAACTCAACCCAGATTAGGATAGCCGCAACGGAGTGTCAAACAGAGATACGAAGTGCCGTTCCGCAATCGCCGGATACAAGGATCCAACGCCACGGCGGATTCTTCGGCGGCGATGCCTGCCGACAATCCCTTGAGTTCTGGATTGCCATCCAATCTTGGGCGAATCATTTGGTTTCATTAGCGAAACCTATGGGTAGGCTCGTAATTGACTGCTGAAACCTTTTCCGCTGTATTAAACGTTTGGACAGAAGCCCAGTTCAGAGCAAGTTGCAACATAACCGTACCGGTCCAAACTCACGCGCCCAACGATAGCAGCCCAGCGTGCATCGCGTTGTTGTGGCAGGCAGAAGCAAAGCATGGAGCGTAGACACTTTCTAAGCGTTGTTGGCGCCTTTCCCGGTATGGATGCCGGTCCCTGACCCAAATCCCGCGCGGAGGCTCTATACAAAGAATTCTCTCGGTCGGGCCCGGAGCGAGCCGGCGTGAGTGCAGCTGGCGATCTAATGAATAGCTATGAGACCAAGGGGGGTTGCTCATAATCAGTTGAACGAATACCCTCTGACAGAATCACTCGCTGGCGCCGCTGGTCTCGCGAAGGGTCTGAAATGACGCAGTCTTGGGAACGAGCAATCTACCGATAGCGCGTTGTGGAATGGTGAACCGAAAACTTAGAGTGAACCTATCTGCGTTCCTGGTTACTTCGTTGGCCGCCAATGTATTCGGTGCGCGGTTGATGGCGCAAGCATCCACTAAGCCCGGCTTGACCGCCGATTTTCAACGTGAAGTCCGGCCCATCCTCTCCGACAACTGCTTCCGGTGCCATGGCCCCGACAAGAATACTCGTATGGTGGATCTCCGGCTGGACACGAAGGCAGGCGCTTTCGGAGAGCGAAATAATGGCACGCCCATCGTGCCTGGCAAACCTGCGGAGAGCCTTGTCTATCAGCGCATTACGGCATCGACCGCGGCGCGGCGCATGCCACCGGAGTATTCGCACAAGACACTCAACGCAGCGCAAATCGAAATCATCCGCCGTTGGATTCAGGAAGGCGCGACATGGAAGGAGCATTGGGCTTTCATAACGCCGGTACGTCCGAAACCCCCTGGCGGCGACGGCCGGGCTTGGGTGCGCAATCCGATCGATCGATTCATCCTCGCCCGGCTGGAACAAGAGGGGTTGCAGCCAGCGCCGGAAGCAGATCGTCGCACGCTCATTCGCCGCCTTTCGCTGGACCTCACGGGTCTGCCTCCAGAATCGGACGAAGTCGAAGAGTTCGTCAAAGATAGTTCGCCAGAAGTCTATGAAAGACTAGTCGACCGGCTGCTCGAGTCTCCGCATTACGGGGAGCACCGCGCCCGTTATTGGCTGGACGCGGCCCGCTTCGCCGATACGCACGGACTCCATGACGACAACTATCGCGAAATGTGGCCCTATCGTGACTGGGTGATCCAGGCGTTCAACCGCAATCTGCCTTTCGATCGTTTCACCGTCGAGCAACTCGCGGGCGATTTGCTTCCCAACAGCACACTCGAGCAGAAGATCGCATCCGGCTTTCAGCGTTGCAATGTGAGCACCAGCGAAGGCGGCGCCATCGTAGAAGAAGTCGCCGCCATGTACGCCAAGGACCGCGCCGATACGACCGGAACGGTATGGCTTGGGCTCACCGTGGGATGCGCCACCTGCCACGATCACAAATTCGATCCCATCTCACAACGAGAATACTATTCGCTGACCGCATTCTTTCGCAATCTGACCGAATATCCTCTGGACGGTAACGTCCCGGACACTCCGCCCTCGGTGATAGTGCCGCGTGCCGAAGATCAAGAGCGCTGGGAGGAAGCCAACCAGCAACGGGCGCGGTTGCGACAGATTCTGGCCGAGGCAAAAGTGAACCGGCATGCCGCATTTGAATCGTGGCTCGAGTCCCCGAGCCGGCACTCCCTGCCAATTCCATTTGGGGCCACCGCGCGTGTGCTGGAGCTGACCGCGAGCAACCGCGTGAGTCTGATGCGGAAGGGCCGACCGCAACCAATTGCGTTGCCGGATGGAGTAACGGTAGGCCGAGGAGTTGCCGGGGTTGGGGCGGCATTGCAATTCGGTAAAAAGGCCTTCGTCACTCTGCCGAATGTTCCAGAAATCGACGCGGACAAGCCATTCACGATTTCCACTTGGGTGTACCTTCCCAAGGCGAAGGGGAGTTATGTCATCGCAAGCCAGTTCGAGCCCGCGCCCAAAGAAAAGCCCAAGGACGGCCGCGACCGGCGGCGTGGCTGGATAGTCGAGTTTGGCAACGAGGGGCCCTCGATCAGGCTGGCCGGGGAAAATCGCACCTACATCAGCGCCGCACCGGTAGGCGATTATGAGCTAAAAGGCGAAAACTGGTACCACCTCCTGTTCACGTTCGACGGAAGCCGCGAGCGCCAAGGCCTTGCAATCTATGTAAACGGTAGACTCCTCAACACCCAGGGAACTGGTCAGGATCTCGATCCGCTGCGAAGCAGCCCGCGGACAAGTGCGCCGCTGCATTTAGGTAACGACAACAATAGGTATTTTGAAAACGGCGCTATCGCGGAGTTTCGAATCTTCGATCGCGAAGCAGATGAAAGGGAAGCGGAGTTGCTGTCCTTATGGAACACTATCTCCGCCGCGCGCGCGAAGGACACAGCTCAGGTCACTCCAGTGGAGCGGGAAGCGCTCGAGATGTATTACCTCTATCGGCGAGACACCACCACCCGTGCAACGCTGGACCATCTTCGCAAGGTCGACGCGGAACGGCGCCTTATCGCGCGACGGGCGGCGACTACGCTGGTGATGAACGAACGTTCTGATGCAAAACCCTTGGCCCATGTGCTGTATCGCGGGCAGTATGACCAGCCACGCAATGAAGTAGAGCCTAATGTCCCTGCCGTTCTGCCTCCTCTACCGGAATCTTTGCCGCGTAACCGTCTCGGCTTAGCACAGTGGTTGATTGATCCTTCCAACCCGCTCACGGCACGTGTGACCGTGAATCGCTTCTGGCAGGAGGTATTTGGCACGGGCATTGTGAAGACGTCGGAAGACTTCGGTTCGCAGGGCGAAGCACCATCTCACCCGGCCTTGCTCGATTGGCTCGCGGTCGAGTTTCGTGAATCGGGCTGGGATGTCAAAAAGCTCTTTAAGCTCATCGTGACGTCTGCGGTTTATCGGCAGTCGGCCGTTACCACCGACCTGAAACTTAAGGTCGATCCCGACAATCGACTTCTCTCGCGAGGGCCGCGATTCCGAATGGAGGCCGAAATGATTCGTGATTACGCCCTCAAGGCCAGCGGATTGCTAGTGCCTGCAATCGGCGGACCGAGTGTGAAGCCCTACCAACCCAGCGGTATCTGGGAGGCCGTCGCGATGGTACCTAGCAACACGCGTTTTTACAAACAGGACCACGGCGACAATCTCTATCGGCGCAGCCTTTATACGTTTTGGAAACGGAGCGCGCCGCCGGCGTCTATGGATATTCTTAATGCTCCCACGCGGGAAAGCTGCACGGTGCGCCGCGAGCACACAAACACCCCGCTGCAGGCGCTCGTGACCATGAATGACACTCAGTTCTTCGAGTCGGCGCGTACGCTGGCGCAGCGCGCTCTGATGGCCGCGGGCGGAGATGTCGATCGTGAGTTGGATTTTATGGCCCTACGTGTGCTTGCGCGTCCGCTTGACGGCAGAGAACTGGACATTGCCAAAAGGGCCTATCAGGACTACAAGAATTACTACACCTCACACGCTGAAGACGCACGTAAGGCGATTTCCGTCGGCGAGTCCGAGGCGGATGCGAGCCTGCCTGCTCCTGAGCTTGCCGCCATGACCATGTTGGCGAGCCAGATCTTGAATCTGGACGAGGTTCTTCAAAAGTAAATCCGGAGACCTGTCATGCATCCCTCCGATGAAGCGGTCTTGAACGAAACGCGGCGCCAGTTCTTTGCGCGTGGCGCGCGAGGTTTGGGAGTCGCAGCACTTGCGACAATAACCGATGAACAAATGAAAGGTGCTCCGGCTTCGAACGCCGAAGCGATTGGCGGCCTGCCGGGCCTTCCGCACTTTCCACCCAAGGCCAAGAGGGCCATATTTCTCCACATGGAAGGCGCGCCGCCGCAAATGGAATTGTTTGATTACAAACCGCAGATGTCCAAATGGTTCGACAAGGATTTGCCGGATTCGATTCGCTTAGGGCAGCGTCTCACCACAATGACGTCCGGGCAGGCACGTTTCCCCATCGCGCCTTCCATGTTCACCTTCAAACAATACGGAAGTAACGGCGCTTGGGTCTCCGAGCTACTTCCCTACACCGCGAAGATGGTGAACGAAATCGCCATTTTGCGTTCTCTGCACACCGAGGCGATCAACCACGATCCAGCGATTACTTTTATCCAGACTGGCTTCATGATTGCGGGCAAGCCATGCGTCGGCTCCTGGCTTGCCTATGGGCTGGGCAGCATGAATCAGGCCTTGCCCACCTTCGTGGTCCTCAACGCAACCCATTCCCATCCCAAGGCCAACGCGCAAGCAATCTCCGCGCGCCTCTGGAGCGCAGGATTCTTATCGGCACAGTACGCGGGTGTGACGCTTCGGTCCTCTGGCGATCCGGTGCTGTACATCAATAATCCAGAAGGTGTTCCTCCAGTAATGCGACGGCGAATGCTGAACGCTTTGAGCGAAATGAACCAGATCGAGCACGAAAAGATCGGCGATCCGGATACGCTCGTGCGGATTGCGCAATATGAGATGGCTTTCCGGATGCAGACTTCGGTGCCCGAGCTTACCGACCTCTCCAAAGAGCCCGAAAGCATATACAAGCTATACGGTGAAGACGCGCGCAAACGAGGCACGTTTGCAAGTAGTTGCCTTATGGCGCGCCGCCTAGTCGAACGCGGCGTGCGCTTTGTTCAGATCTATCATCGTGGCTGGGATGTTCATTTTGACCTACCCGAGGTGCTCCCGAGTCAGTGCAAAGATGTTGACCACGGCTGTTGGGGACTGGTACAGGATTTGAAACAGCGTGGGATGCTCGACGACACATTGGTCATCTGGGCTGGTGAATTCGGCCGCACGATCTTCTCCCAAGGTAAGTTGACTGCTACCGACTACGGCCGTGACCACCATCCTCGTTGCTTCAGCATCTGGATGGCCGGCGGTGGCGTAAAAGGAGGCGTCGTCCATGGTGAGACAGACGACTTTTCATACAACATTGTGAAGGACCCGGTCCATGTGCGTGATTTCCAGGCGACGCTGCTGCACCAATTCGGCATAGATCACGAGAAATTCACTTACAAGTATCAAGGGCTCGATCAAAAACTCACGGGAGTCGATAAGGCATCTGTGGTCAAGGAGATTCTCGCCTAAGAGCTTGCCAACTAGTTAGGTGGGATTCATGTCCTCATGATCGCTGCGGTCCAGATTCTGAGGACGCCTTTAATGCAGGAGCCGTCGCGCGGCGTCGTCTTCAGGAAATAGCTCGAGGTAGCGCCCAACCGTCTTCCGAACATCATCAGTGCGGCCCAGCGCATGGTATGTCCGGGCGAGCGATTCGTAAAGCACCGCCGAGTAGGGCGCCAGCGCGAGGCCTTGCTGCAGCACAGCGATGGCCTGTTCGCCCTGGCCGCTTCGCACGAGCACTTCGGCCAGACTCTCGAAAGTGAATGACGAGGTAGAGCCTTTTTCGATGGCTTTCTCAAAATATTTTTGGGCGTGAGCCGCGTTCTCCGGACCGGGATCGAACATTGCTTTTCTGCCGAGCGCCACGAGGACTTCGGCGTCGTCCGGGCGCGTGTGGCTCAACTGGTCGAGGAGTGCCCAATAACGCGGCGCGAGGTCGGCCCGCTTTGCTATTACTTGTCCATAGGCAAGAAAGGTCGTGATCGCGGGGAGGGGAATGGGATCGGGTGATGGATTGACTAGAATCAGGTCTCCGCCGCTGTTTTCGCCTGACGAGTTCTGCTGCTGCGCCTGGCCGGGCCGGGCTGGAATGCGGTGGTTGGTCAGCGCTGCATGCGAAACCACGGCCACGTCCCGCTTGGGCATGTGGCAGGTGGTGCAATCGTTCGCGGCGCGGCGTTGACGTTCGCCAAGTGGCAAGCGGCAGCTCGTGTCGGTGTGACAAGTAAAACATTTCGTACGGTAGTACGCAGCCGTTTCCATGGGTGCGGGCGTCGCGTGCGGATCGTGGCAGGTGTGGCAGCTTAACTTTCCACCGCTCGCTCGAAAGCATCGGCTGCTCCGCATGGCTGTCGGGTGTTCGAGCAGATCGGAAGGTTCCGCCTGATTCGACGCCAGTCTGAAGATCGCAAGAACTTCGCTCGACCACATGCCGGGACGAAAATCCCACAGGCGTTTGCCCGGTTTGAGCACACGCACGTCGCCGATCTGGTGGCAGATTATGCATATCTCCTCAGCGAGGCGTGACGGGAGTCTGGCAGGGTTCACGATGGTGCCGGTGTTTACTTGCGCAACGTGCAACGCGCCGGGGCCGTGGCAGTTCTCACAACCGATCGCCGGTTCGTCAAACGGGACGTTATCGTATAGACCGTCGTGGCCCGCAATGAGCCGGGCACGCCCGCTGTGGCAACCGACACAAGTAGCGGCGACCGGCCGGCTGAAACCGATGTCCACCGACTCATAACCGGGAGAGAGGTCCCATTGGGCACTCTTTGCATAATAAGAAAGCGGAGCTTCGAACAAATAGCTACCGCGGCGCACTACAAAACTGTAGCCGTTCACGCCGGAGCCAAGTGCAAACTCGATTTCGTGGATATCGTCAAAAACCCTGTTGCCGGCGGCATCAAGCGCATATTCACTCTGGTAAAGTTTGTTGTCCCGCCGAAAAACGCGAAAACGGCGATGCAGGGGCGCGTGCTCGATATCAACCGGCGTCGGCAACTCGAGATCACTCGCCCCACGCATCGAGCGGCCCATCGCCGTACGCATGTAGCTCGCATAGATCGCACGATGACATCCGGCGCAAGTGCGAGAGCCGACGAAGGCCGGCTCCTGGGCAGACAGGATACCGGTCATGAGCATTGCGCTGGAGTTAAGAAGTAAGCATGCGACTTGCTGCATTGCTTTAGGCATTCGGGCTGTCCGTCTCGCTCAAAAATAATAGTCGTGCGGTTGAGCGCTCGACCTAGAAAGTCGCAATAGGATTCAATGGCGATCCAGTCCCGCCGGGGACGGCGAGCGGCGCAGCAGTCAGCAAAAACTCCCAGCGATGGCGCTGAGCGGCGGCTTCGGCGAGGGCCTCGAGATCGCAGTTGTCAAATATCGGTGTGCCCAGGGCGACCAACACCAACTGGTGAATCGGCTGGGCCACGCCGGCGATTCGGGACGGCATGACATCTGATGCTGCGTCGCTGCCAATCATGGCCACATCGCGCTGGTGTAGCCAGCGGGCGCATGAGGCATAAAACCCGGCGGAGTGAGCGCCTGCATCCCAGGCCCCACGGGCAGCACGCCGGGCCCATCGTCCCGTCCGGAGAAAAACTACGTCTCCGCTGCCCACGCGAATACCGGCCCTCTTCTCCCAGGCATCGAGGTCCTCGGGGTAAATAGCCACGTCGGGTTCCAGGTACGGCACGCCCTTCAGTCGTGGAATATCGATGAGGACACCTCTTGTGAATATTCCGGCTTTGAAGTTTGTGACGGCCAGCTTGTTCGCACCTTTGTCTGTGACGTCCATTTGAGAGAAGCCGTTATACATTTTTCCTTTGTAGAACATGTGGCAAAGGGCATCCATATGCGTGTGGCCGTAGCCGTGGTATGACACCGTGTAGGTGTCGCCCGAGAACTGGTCGTCTGCGGGCCTGGTTCCGGTTGCTGTCATTACGTGCCCCCAGGGCTCTGAATTGTCCGCGGACTTCACCTGATCGGCATCGCGCGCTAGCGATAAAGAAACGCCTTCACGCACGAGTTGCGCCGCGGCTTTGCGTTTGTCCGGAGTGATCAGGTTCACGGTACCGGCCTGGTCAGTCTTTCCCCAGCGTCCCCAATTCGACAGCTCCGTCATCCAGCGGTCGATGTCAGCTTTATTCAATGCTGGATTCGTTTGAGCGGGCGCAGCTATTGCGGGATTCAACACCAGGATCAGAGCCCACACTCCCATCACAAGTACCAATACTTGCAGAACAGAGAAACGAGTCATGACTGAGATCACCTATCCAAATACGAACCTAGCCGGCAGGAACGGAAGCGGTATCTGAAGGTGCTTGTCGGACGTCTGGTATTTCCGCCGAAACATCCACGAACCACGAAGCTATAGCGCCAAGGATGACCATTACGCTTCCAGCGCTGAGCCCCCACGACCAGCCGAAATATTTTGCCACAAGCGGCGTGAGCACTGGGGAAATGAAGCCTCCAACGTTACCGCCCGCGTTCATTATGCCGCCGGCGGCGCCGACCTGCAGGCCGCCGATGTCTATCGCCAAGGCCCAGAATGGTCCTTCACACAAAGATGCAAAGCCGACGGCCAGCGCGAGCAGGACAGTAGCCGCACCGCTATCCGAGGTAGTCACTCCCCAGTAAAGTAAGAGTGCACCCATGGTTAAGCCGGCCACTGGCACAACACGTCGGCCTAATTTTGACCCGTAACGCCGCGTCAAAGCGTCAGACATCCAGCCGCCGAGCGGCACCATCACCATCATTACGAGAAAGATAACCGTCGTGTAGCGCGCACTTCGGGCGAAACCGGTATGGCGTACTTCGCCAAAATAATAGTAGATCCAATAAAAAAAGATGTATTCGAAATAACCGACAGTGAAATACGCAAATGTCAGCAGTACCAGATTGCGATTTAGCAAAAGTCGGCGCCAGGATCGCATGTCGGTGTGTCTTCCAGGCGCGTGGTCAATGCCCCGGGCCAACTTCCGCACATAGCGAAGCCAGAGCAACGCCAGCATCGCAGTGGCAACAGAAGCGACGAAAAATGAACCGCGCCACGTGTTGATCAACATCAGCTGGGTGAATAGAACGGGAGAGATCGCTCCGCCGACGCATGCCCCCGCAACAATAAACGCCTGTGCGCGAGCCTGGTATGCCACCGGAATCCATGCGGAGCACATCCGAGCACAGGCTGGATAGAGGGGGGCGCTCACTACACCAAGCCCGCATCGAATCGCGATGAGGACCGGCACCACGCCCAGGAACGCCACACCTGAGTGCCCTCCCAGCGGCGTCAGGGCAGTGAATAGCGCCGCTGCCAAGCCCATTAAGGTCAGTGTATTGCGAGGTCCTATCCGGTCTGTGACGTCGCCACCGGGGATCATGAATACGGCGTAACCAAGGACGAAGGCCGAGTACACCCACCCCATTTGCGTCGGTTCGATGCCGAATTCCTTCATCACTTCCGGCCCCGCGATCGACATGATCGTGCGATCGAAGTAACTCATCACACTGAAGGAGAACATCAGCGTGATCAGCGACACTTGCGTGGCACCAAAGCTACCCCGGCATTTTTCTTGCACCACTGAAGCGTTCAATGACAATTCCTCAAGCTTCGAGTCGCTTCTCCGAACACGGGCGCGAGTTGCGCAAGGCGACCAACTGCTGACGCTGAAGCTTAGCATGGAAATCGCCAGGACTATTGGTCCGATTTCAGAGCGGTGTCGCTTGGGCGACATGGGTTGACGCCATGCCCATCCAGCGTGGCCGACGATGCTGGTGGAAACGTACACCTACGAGAATGCCAGTTCGCTGAATGCTGTACAGAAATCAGGCGACACCTATCCGCAGCTTTGCCGCAGAGCACCGCATCGCGGCTAGCTTGCTCTGAAGTGGAAGAATTGTCAATCCAGAGATGAGAAACGTGTTTCGGGTGTGAAACCAAACTCCTCGGAAGCCATCGGACGACCTCTGGTAATCGTATACCAAGTTCGGGATTCGCCGCTCCGACATTCGACCTGCCCGGCAGGGAAACCTGATTGTGCCGTCGATATTGGATCTTCAATTGAAAACGGTCGCTGCTGCGTTATTGGGCGTGGATAACGGGTTTTAGGCCCCCATCTCTCGAGTGCTAGGGTCGGTTTTAGTTTGCGCGGCTGGCCACCGCCAAAGGCGTCGCCCACTTTAGTTTCGAGGCTGGTACAACCTTCACTCAGGTAATGGTTTGCCAAGTTGCCTCCCAAATCAGCGGCATTGCCAGGCCGCGCCAGGGAGGAGCGACCGGCTGCCACTTTCATGTGCACACGCGGACAACTGGTTGATTCAAACCGCTTCGCGCTTACCCTGACCTTGGGACATCATTCAGGTTTCATTAGAGAAACCGATAGGCATGATTGTAATTGACGGAACAAACCTTTCCGCTGTATTAAACGTGTGTACAGAGAGACCGGTCTACGTGCGCCGGAAGTAATGAGGGTACGGGGCTTGGAAGCCGCCTGATGATTTCTCAGGTTCTTCGGGCGTCCTGTTGCTGAGCTGTCCGCGCTGCTCCAGCCGGTTGATGCTTCTATCGCCAGGGTCCATATCGGTCCAAGACAATGTCGCAGGTCGACAAAGGCACTTTGGCCTGTCTTTGAGGAGGTTCACATCGATGAGGTACAGCGTTTCCGGGAGGCATTGCGCCGCCGTCGACCGAATCCTACTGGTGTGCTGTCTGTCGGCTTTCCTACCCTGGGGCGTGCATGCTCAAGTTTCCACCGCATCGATCAACGGAACCGTGAAAGACACCGCAGGGGCTGTCATTCCAGACGCTGCTCTTTTACTGCGAAATGTCGACACCGGCATAGAGAAGCGCGTCGTGACTAATCAAGTCGGGGTCTATGCGTACTTTGACGTGCCGACGGGGAACTACACGCTGGAAGCTGCCAAATCTGGTTTCGTCACACAAAAGCTAAACCCATTTGCGCTGCTGGTGAACCAGACCACAACGTTCGACTTTACCTTGAGCGTCGGTCAGGTTGAGCAAACTATCAATGTGGAAGCGACTGCGGCGCAGGTTGAAGGCTCTACGGCGGAATTAGGGGCCGTTGTCAACGAAAAGCTGGTTGGCGATTTGCCGCTGAATGGCCGGAATTTTACGCAACTGCTGAGTCTCACCCCTGGAGTCTCGCCGATCAACGTATCGCAAAGTTCAGGTGGCTTCGGAGCAACCGTGACTCAAGGAGCTGCGTACACATTTCCAGCAATCAATGGGCAGAACAACAAGAGCAACATCTATTTGCTGGATGGAGTGAACGACCTTGCCGTTTTCACTAATACTTATGCACTGCCTCCGATCCTCGATACGATCCAGGAGTTCAAGGTCCAGTCGCATAATGATCAGGCAGAGTTCGGATCCACGTTAGGCGGAATCGTGAACGTCGTATCCAAGTCTGGAACCAACGCATTTCACGGAACCCTTTGGGAATTCTTACGAAATAGTGCTCTCGACGCGCGAAACACCTTCCAATTGGAAAAGACTCCCTTCAGGCAGAACCAGTTCGGCGGCACTGCCGGCGGACCCGTGCTGCTTCCCAAATACAACGGCCGAAACCGGACGTTTTTTTATGTGGGGGCGCAAGGATTCACTTTTCGGCAGCAGTCTAGCACCCTGTACCGCGTCCCAACAGCGGCCGAGCTCCAGGGAGATTTTAGCGCCGACCCGTTCCAAATCTACAACCCGCTGAGTACGCGTGCGGATTCCTCGAATCCTGGTCAGTTTATTCGCGATCCCTTTCCAAACAACCAGATCCCAGCTGGTTTGCTCAATCCTGGCATGCTTCTCTTTGCCAAGACGACTTTGCCTTCACCTGTTTTTACTGGAGTTCCTAACACTAATGCGATAGATAACACTCCCTTCGCCCAGAACCAGCGTGAATGGACTACGAAATTCGATCAATATTTGGGAACCAAAGATACGTTGTGGTTTCGTTATTCGCGACTCGGCCAGGACACGAACAGCTCGGGCGGTCGTCAGGACCTGGGGCAAGTAGATGCGCAGATTGCTTATAATTGGGGGGTCAATTATGTACACGTCTTTAGCCCAACAACAGTCCTGGACGTTGAGTATGGACATAGCCTTCTGCAGGCCGACACCTATGACAGATTTAGTAACCTTTCCAAAAACTTCGCCTCGCAACTAGGCTTTAATTCAGCATTCGTACAAAACCGCGAGAGCGAAACTCTGATACCGTCCCTTAATGTGCCGACCTACTTCTCTGGTGGTGAACAAGATCTGCTCCATGTGTTCTCAAATGTTCAGCAAATTAACGCCAATGTTACGAAAATTCTAGGGTCGCACACGTTAAAATGGGGCGGAGAGTTGGCGACAAATAACGGCTATCGGGCTCACTCGACTACGAATTCGGTAACGTTTAATACGCCACAAACGGGCAATCCTGAGAATCCAGCGGGCACAGGAAATTCATTGGCTTCTTTCCTGCTCGGTTTTCCCGACTCCGCGCAGTACTTTGACAGTGTCGAGAGCTTGCGCTGGGGTGGGGTACTGAGCTTTTATGTCCAAGACCAGTGGAAGGTGACTCAGAAGTTAACTGTAAACCTTGGTCTGCGCTATGACCGCACGTTCAAACCCCCGTACGGCAGGCCTGGGGATCACAACGAGGCCACCGGCGATTACAACTTGCAGGAAGGCGTTTACGTGATCGGAGCAATGCCACCGCTTTGCTCACAGGTAGGAGCTGCCCCTTGTATCCCAGGCACAGGTCTTCCTCAACATGTCCAATATAACGGCGGACGGATGCTTTTTGATGATAAAAAGAACTTTGGGCCCAGGGTAGGACTCGCATACCGGTTGCGTCAGAATACGGTTGTGCGGGCCTCTTTTGGAGTCTTCTATGATAACTGGGCGGGTGTCACCCAAAACACGCAGGGTTTGACGGGTAACTGGCCTACATCGCTTGTCAATACCGCTTCCAATTTGAATAATAACTTGAGTGTCAATCCTCTTCCCAATACAACAGCCCAGAACCCTTTCCCCACTTTGGGCGCGCTGCCTCCGCCGACCCCATTCGATCAACAGAACTGGTTTATAGATCCTCATGAAAAGCAGCCCTATTCGCTGCAATGGAACTTCGGTGTCCAGGAGCAACTCAATCAAAGCACCGTGCTCACGGTTAACTACGTGGGTTCTGGCAGCCGCAGGCTTGTCCTGGGCGGAATTTACAATACGGCTCTCACTCCCGGCCCCGGGGATCCAAGCCAGCGCTCCCCGTTTCCTTACATTACTCCGACCTATTACGACCGTACGTGGGGGCGGAGCAATTACAATGCGCTTCAAGTGTCGTTAGACAAGAAGCTTAGCAACGGGCTTGCGTACTTGGTGTCTTATACATGGTCAAAGGCCATCGACATTGGCGATTCTGGCTGGTACGGATTGGAAGGATTTTCAGTCCAGAACCCTTATGCGTTCAACAATGACCGCAGCGTGGCCGGCTTCGATCTACCACAGTTGTTATCAGTTAGCTTACTTTATGAACTGCCGGTGGGACCGGGAAAACGATTTAATCCAACGAATCGCTTCTTGAGTCATATCGTAGGCAACTGGCAGCCGAATTTAATCGCCAGTTTCTATTCCGGCGTGCCATACAACCTAAGTGTGGACGGCGATATCGCTAACACGGGAAACAGCGGCTACGAGCGGCCAAACTATTTAGGTGGTAATGCGAATCTCGCTAACCCGACTCCCCTACAGTGGTTCAACACCAGCGTGTTTGCGGTACCGGCCCCGTTCACTTATGGCAACTCAGGTCGGTTTATCCTTCGTAGTGATGGCACCGCTAACGTCGATCTGTCGATCTTCCGCATATTCCCAATCAGAGAATCCAAGAGTCTGGAGTTTAGAGCTGAAATGTTCAACGCATTTAACACACCAGTTTACGCAGCGCCGAACGGCGACATCTCGACCAGCACTTTCGGGCAGGTCACGAGCACTGCCAACCAAGCCCGTCAAATTCAAATGGCTTTAAAGCTTCGGTTCTGAGTTGGTCGTAGGCCTGAGAATGACCGTGCCAATAGGACATAGAAAACTCATCGCGCCACGTACCTCTCGCCGGATATGCTATCAAGGAACCCGGTGGGTTCGTGGTGGTGAATTCGCAAGGAATCAGGCAATGGGACGGTGAGGGCGAACCTCGACTGTCGATCGTGGAAGCCGATGGCACGAAATGCCAGATGAACGACTGCATTGCTGATCCGCAGGGACGTCTCTTTGCCGGTTCGTGGTTCTACGACCCAGCGCGCGAAGATTATCCCGTTTGGCCAAAATATTCAGCCGACGCTTTAGTTTAGAGGGCACCCGAGATAGTCGCCAAAGCATAGGGCCGCGGATCTTCTATCATGGATCTTCGACATGCGCGACACCGGCAATTGGGCACGCCTTTTGGCCTTTGTAACAGGACTCGTTAATCAGGAGCTCTTGCTACAGAATGAGTACCTAGCCGCCGAGAATCGGA
>Ga0210407_10000707_pt1 | contig 35800 bp, 33 predicted proteins | sample IncBWC27MmetaG_FD_150860 | JGI IMG/M metagenome (GOLD analysis project Ga0210407, IMG submission 150860) | Forest soil microbial communities from Barre Woods Harvard Forest LTER site, Petersham, Massachusetts, United States - Inc-BW-C-27-M | ecosystem: Environmental > Terrestrial > Soil >...
AGGCATCGCGGCGAAGCAAAGAGAGGGTAGTGGTGCAATCAAACGCTTGGTACCCGGCTTGGAGGCCCCCTCTCGACCCGTTGCTGACCTGCAGTCAGGTACAAGCGTTAGGTTTCTCGTTTCCCGGTCCACCACTATATCGACCTGCCGGCCGCCAGACCAACGCTCCACGATCCCTAACTAATTGGGAGTCTTAAAGTTGACCGGGCTGCGCTTTACACCTATCTCAATTTCAAAGCATTCCCGCGCTGATCTTCACCGACCCAGTGACAAATCTTGCCATCCACACTAATGACGTAATCCCCGTCTTCATCCCTTCCTTCCACCAAGGTGAACTCCCCTGTATCTCCGGGCGGGAGGGTGAATGCTGGGGGGCGCCCTTTCCATTGCAAAATCCCATCTGAAGATACGGTGTCCGCGAAGTCGAGTATTCTAAAAGTAATTGAGTTACCTGTCCTTTCGTCTATTCTCATGTGCTTCGCTTTGACAAATTCTAGATGCGCGTCCACACACTCGGGCCTCAGCGCCAAATTATCGCCATTCGCGGCCATCCGGACCGTGGGGTAAAGAACGCCACAAAACCGCTGAGGCTGGCTTCCAACAATCTTGTGAGCGCTCCAGGGCCGGTGGAGGAAAGCTTCCGCGATGGCGACAGTCAGTTTATATTTGTAGGCCTCGTTATCTCCCACGTCAGACATGAATGCGCTGCCTAGAGCTTCTTGTAATCGCCCGTTTTCATCATGGGGAAGGAGATGGGATTCCGCTTCCCGTACAAGCTGCTCGTCCGGAATTTCTAGTCTTCGATGCTGCCAATCTCCTGTCCACACCGGCAAGGGGCGCTTAGCACCTAACCTGTCGAAAACGAATTGGGTATAACCAATATTGTGTATTAGCATTGGGTCCTTTGCGCGCCAATGGCTGAGAACGAGTTCCTCTCCTGCAGATAAGCCGGAGATTTCATAATAAATTACTTCTTGGGCTGCAGAGCAGTAGAAAAACGGCTGATTTGGTCTGTTGATCCGGCCTAATTTGGTAAATGCTGGCGGAGGATAGGACAATTCGCTCACTGTGATCCCTCGTGTTTTGTTGAAAGTATTTGTGAACGGTCGTCCACGAAACAAAACTGTACCACTGGGAATAACTGGGGTTGATATTAGTGCTCCTGAAAGCAGGGGATTTATCAGCGCATAAATTTCGTCGATTTCTAGTTCCTGCAGGCGAAGCCAGAGATCATCGAGAATAGGTATGCTCGGCGCGCGCCAGGGTAAAGACGGATCTAGGCATGATGTCGGATCTGCGAGAGATCGGCTCGGATTTTGCGTGTCACTGGTGTCGTGGGAGGAAGAGGTGTCGGCTCTTTCTGATGAACGCGTATGCTTCCAACTCTCGTTATCGATCAAAAGCGCTTCTAGGCCTTTAGTCTGGAAGGTCGTAAGAATGTCAGATTTGGACGCTGTCGTGCTGTCCGTGTAAATGACCAATCGGTTGCTCCACGGAAGCTCGGTTGTACTTACCGTATTGCTACCAGATGGTACAAAAACCTCAACTTCGCTTAATTCTGTCTGGAATTGCGGCATAAAGTCTATGAAAGCACGACAATGCTCAACCGAGAGACGCGGAATCGTAAATCCGAGATACCTGCACCCGTGCAGGTGGTCGTTTATCGAATACATCCGAAATGGCGCTTGTTCACCATTATCGGTGCACCTGAGCACCATGTCCTTCCAATGAAATGATAGATTGCAATGATCCGCCTCCAACCGCATGTCCAGGTCTAGAAACGCGTATCGCCTGGCTTGGCCGACGGCTGTATCTTGTGTCATATTCGATATATGGTTTTGGAACGTCCGCGAAGCTAACGAGCTTGATTGACGGCCACTATTAACAGGCCTCAACCGACAGCGGAGGGCGCCAGGTAGGTGGTTAGGGTCCCCGCATCGGGGAGGTGAGCTACGGTGGAATTGCCAAGCGGCGGAACAACCAATTAGTTCGCGAAGAAATCCGGTGCGAATGTCAGCAAACCACCCCGAGCCGACCCCTGGAGCGGGTACCAAGTGTTGGATTTGATCCACTAGAAAACGCGCTGATAGTGGGCTTCGCCACGGCGAGTTGTGCGTAAGGAAGATTACCTAAAGAGCGGCGACAGCGGAGTTACGTCTTGATCCTGCCAAGTCAGCGCGTTTCAGCAGCTTGGTGCCGCCGAACGACCGCCTTGCTGACACTATACCAGCAGCGAGTACGACTTACTGATTGCCCAAACCCGCCAAAGGGGCGACCTTGTCCCGAAATCGCCTGAAATCGGGCGAATGTCGGTTAAAGATGCTCATTTCTGGAACGCCCCGTGCTGACTTATGACTTCCGCCTGCCGCCCGGCCCCCGAACCGTCGAGTATGCGCTTCTTGCCGAAGAGCTAGGCTTTCGTGCGGTCTGGTGTCCCGAGATTCCCGCCTTCGGCCACGACATATGGGTCACTCTCGCCCGCATCGCCGAAAAGACCAAGCGTATCAAATTTGGCCCCTCCGTGCTGATCCCGAGCTATCGCCATCCGATGGCGCAGGCCTCGGCCATCGCGACACTCGAGCAGATCGCGCCGGGACGCCTGATGGTCGGGTTCGGCACCGGCTTTACGGGCCGTGCGGGGATGGGCAGGAAGCCCTTGAGCCTCGCGAGCATGCGCACGCATATTGCGCAGGTTAAGGCATTGCTGCGCGGCGATATTGCCGACATCGACGGCGGTCTCACCCAGATCCTCGCCTCCGATGGCTGGTTGCCCGATCGTCCGATCAACGTGCCGGTCTACATGGCTGGCCAAGGCCCCAAGGCCCGTGCGCTCGCCAAAGAGATTGCCGACGGCCTGATTTCCCTCCGCGGCCCGGCCGAAGGGTTCGCGATCTGCCTCGTGTCGACCGGCGGCACCGTCCTCGATGATGGCGAGGACGTCACCTCGCCGCGCGCCGCGACCGCCGTCAAACCGCTCGTGGCACTCGCCTATCACCTCAGGTACACGACCGATCCGGAAAGCGTGAAAGCGCTGCCGAACGGCGAAGCGTGGCTCGCCAGCGTCGAACGTGCGGACGAAAACATCCGCCACCTCTCCGTTCACCGCGGTCATTCCCTCGACATTTCGAACGGCCATGACGCGCTCGTCGACGTATCCGCCGCCAAACAGATGACCTTCACAGGCACTCGCGAGGAGTTGCGCGAACGTCTCGCCCGGCTCGAGGCCGGCGGCGCCACTGGCATCATCTTCGGGACCAGCGGTTACGATGTGGAACGGGAGCTGAGAGCCTACGCGGAGGTTGCCGGATTGAGGTGACGGAGGCGCGTCGCTTATTTGTGATCGCCCGCCGCGCTTCGTACTGAGCAAGGACCGCAACGGGGCATGAAGAGCGGTTCCCGCCGACAAGGCTGAGTGCCGGCTCTGGGTTCAGAAAGGAGGCGATCGCTGGAATGCGCCGCAACGGGCGAGATACGCTGGTTCCGGACGTTCGGGCAACCCCGATTGGGCCGCTGGGGTCGACCCGAAGCGGACCCTCGGCATCAACCCCGCGGATTTCGCATGATGCCCACAGCCGACGTCAAGGAGACCTCGTACGCCGCGACGATCGAGGTCACTCGTAAAAATCGGGAGAATGCTTGAGGCTGTCGAAAGTGGGCAGATCGTGATTGATCCAGAGGGCCGCCTTCTTCTCGGCGACAATCCCGGCAAGCCGAGCATGCGAGATATGTGTCTGCTCCGCGCTGGTATTCATCGACGGCACGCGATCATTATCCCAGTTGTCCTTGAAATGCGCGGCGTCGCCGGTCAATAGGAGCCAGCCGGTTTTGTCGAGGTGGACCAAAAACGACTGATGACCCGGCGTATGCCCCGGAGTGGAAAGGAGCGTCGCGCTACCGTCACCGAACACATCGAAGTCACCGGTCAGCAGCTTCATCGGGCGGTCCTTCTTGAACGGTGCCGGTTTGCCGTCGGCAAAGGCCCAGTCGACCTCAGCCTGCTGGATCAGCAGCGTGGAAGCCGGAAATAGGTCGACATTCCCCACATGGTCGCCGTGCGTATGGGAGATGGCGACAAAAGCGATGTCCGACGGCTTAAGGTTGAGCTCGCCAAGCTGGGATATCAGCTTCTTCGCTCGCGTCGCATGGCCGACAGGTGTGTCGACCGGTTGGTCGGCGACCGCATCGGGATAGCCGGTGTCCCACAGTAGCCATTGCTCGCGGTGCTTGATGAGGACGCATGTGTCGGACAACTCGATCGGTTTGCCGACGTTAACACCCGGTGACCAACGCGCCTGATCCTTTGCGGAATTGTGACCGCAGTCCATGAGATAAAGTCGATCGGCCGTTTGTGCCGCGGCCGGCGTGACGATGGCGAGCAATATCGCGGTTAAAATTAGCCCTCCCATCGCGCCCTCTATCGCTAGCGCCCGAGATCGACCGGCGCGCGGCGCTCTTGTAACGAGCGGATGTATTCCTGTCGACCGGGGCCCGCACTCTCTCGACAGCTCTTCGAGCCGCGTCGCGGTTATCTTTGGCGACATAGACCGCGTGATGGTCGAGGTTGCGCAGTGCCGCCTCAACCATTTAATCGGCATCGCTTTTTATGCGCTGCCATTTCTCGAATATCGCCTCAACCTCGGCGTCGGTCCCAAATTCGCCGGCGTCGGCCTCCGCCAGACCGCGTTTCATCTCCTCGATTTGCCAGGTCTCCGATGCGACCGAACGCCTCGAGCGCCCGGTTGACGACCCATGGTCGCGGACGGTCTATGGCCTCGGCGATTGCATCGAGACGGTCTTGAAGCTCGGACGATACTCGAACAGTAAAGACGCCTTTTGCAGCCATTTCCGGCTCCCTGAATACGCCGTAGTCACAATGACGGAGCTTACCCCGGGAGGACAAGGTGCGCGATCAGCTCTGCCCGGGAGTCCGGCGCGGTGTCGGTGACGCACGCTCCAATGCGGCGCCGAGCGCAGCGCGAGGACAGGCGGGTTCGGCTCGGCGGGTTCACCCGGCGGCATCGGCGCAGCGCCGAGCATTGACAACCCTCGGAGCCGGCTGCTGTATGGCCGGCCTATGAGGCTGTCTTCGATCGCGTGCCGGGTTGTTGCGGTCGCCGCCATGCTCGGCGCCGGGGCGGCAAATGCTGAGGAGCCGCAGCTCAACGTCTACAATTGGTCGGATTATATCGCGCTCGACACGATCCCGAGATTCGTGGACGAGAGCGGGATCAGGGTCACCTATGACGTCTATGACAGCAACGAGGTGTTGGAGGCGAAGCTGTTGTCCGGCCGGTCGGGGTATGACGTCGTGGTGCCCTCGGCGAGCCCCTTCATGGCGCGCCAGATCGTGGCAGGGGTGTACCGGGTACTCGACAGGTCCAAGTTGCCGAATTGGAAAAACCTCGATCCGCGCATCCTCGAACTGGTCGCCGCCTCCGATCCGGGAAATGCCCATGGCGCGCCCTATCTGTGGAGCTTCACCGGGATCGGTGTGAACGAGACTCAGCTCCATGCTGCGTTGGGGGAAGCTGGGCCGGACGACAGCCTCGCGCTGATCTTCGATCCGGCGGTCGCGGCGAAGCTCGCCCCATGCGGGATCTCGCTGCTCGACACCCCGCAGGAGGTCTTTCCGGCCGCACTCGCCTATCTCGGGCTCGACCCCAAGAGCCAAGACCTCGGCGACCTCGACAAGGCCTTGGCCGCCCTCGAAAAAATCCGCCCCTACATCCGCAAGTTCCACTCTTCGCAATACATCAATGATCTCGCAAATGGCGATCTGTGCGTGGCGTTCGGCTATTCGGGCGATGTGGTGCAGGCCCGCGACCGGGCGCGCGAGGCCGGGAACGAAGTGCATATCGGCTTTCGGGTCCCGAAAGAGGGGGCACAGATGGCGGTCGACATGCTGGGCGTCCCGGCCGATGCGCCGCATCCCGAGAACGCGTTGCGCTTCATCGATTATCTCTTGCGCCCTGCGGTGATCGCCGAGGTCACCGAGAGTGTGGCCTACCCGAACCCGAATGTCCCGGCAACGATGCTGGTCAAGCCCGAGCTCCGCAACGACCCGGCGGTCTACCCGCCGGAGGAATTGCGGCGCCGGCTTTATGTCGATCTCCCGGCCTCGCCCGATTACGAGCGGGCGCGTACGCGCGCCTGGACGCGGCTCAAATCGGGCCGCTGACCGCCGGAACGGAGATGACTCCGTGCAATTCGCCATTCAATCGTCACCCTCGCGAAAGCCAGGGTCCAGGGCAGCCGCAGAGAATTGGGGCCCGAGGTTCCCGCTTTCGCGACCGCTTTCGCGGGAATGACGACCGAATTCACTGACCCGGAATGGCGCTGCTCGAAATCGCGGGCGTCTCGAAGCGGTTCGGTGCCACGGCGGCGGTCGAGGATGTTTCGCTGAATGTCGAGCAGGGCGAGCTGTTCGCACTGCTTGGACCTTCGGGATGCGGCAAGACGACCCTGTTGCGGATGATCGCCGGGTTGGAGACCCCCAACCACGGCCGCATCCTTATCGACGGCGTCGACGTCACGGCGCTGCCGCCTTATACGCGGCCGGTCAATATGATGTTCCAGTCTTATGCGCTCTTCCCGCACATGGATGTCGCCGCCAACATCGCCTTTGGCCTGCGTCAGGAAGGAATGGACCGACAGCGTATCGCCGCCCGCGTCGGCGAGATGCTGGCCTTGGTGCAGATGTCGAATTATGGCGGGCGGCGCCCCCACGAGCTGTCGGGCGGCCAGCGCCAGCGCGTGGCCTTGGCCCGGGCGCTGGCCAAGATGCCCAAGCTGTTGCTGCTCGACGAGCCGCTCGCAGCACTCGACCGCAAGCTTCGCGCCGAGACCCGGTTCGAGCTGATCGGCATCCAGGAACGGGTCGGCACGACCTTCCTCCTCGTCACCCATGATCAGGAGGAGGCGCTCGGCATGGCCTCGCGCATCGCGGTGATGAACCGGGGGCGCGTCGTCCAGATCGGTACCCCGGCCGAGATCTACGAGCGCCCGGGCTCGCGGTTCGTCGCCGATTTCGTCGGCGAGGTGAATTTGTTCGAGGGCGAGCTGACCGCCGGCTTCAACTGTCTGGCGCTCACCGTCGCCGGCTTCGATCGGCCGATCCCGTTGCCGCCGCCCGCCGGCATTGCTTTGCCGGAGGGTGCTGCGGCAGCGCTGGCATTGCGGCCGGAGAGGCTGCGGCTGTGCCGCGAGCGTCCGGCCGGATTTGCGGTGGCGGCAACGGTAGCCTCGGTCAGCTATCTCGGCGGTACCTCGATCGTCCACCTCGTGGCCGGAGGGGGACGCCCGATGAAAGTGCTGCTGCCGGCGGGTGCCGATTGTCCTCCGCGCGGTGCGGCCGTCTGGGCCAGCTGGTCACCGGATGAAGGGATCTTGATCACACAATGATCGGGATCGGACGTTGGGGCAGGCTGGTGCTGATCGGTCTGCCCTTCGCCTGGCTGGGGCTGTTTTTTCTGCTTCCGTTGCTGATCGTCTTGAAGATCAGCCTGGCCCGCAGTGCCATCGGGATCCCGCCCTATACGCCGCTCCTCTTCGACGACGGCAGTGGCCCGAAAATTCAGGCGACGTTGGCGAACTTCGGGTTGCTCGCGAGCGACGATCTCTATCTGCGCGCCTATCTCGGCGCGCTCGGCAATGCCGCGCTGGCGACAGCCCTGTGCCTGGCGCTCGGTTACCCGATCGCCTATGCCATCGCCCGCTCGCCCGGCAGGTGGCGGCTGATCCTGCTGTTCCTGGTTATGCTGCCGTTCTGGACAAGCTTTCTGATCCGCGTCTATGCCTGGATCGCGATACTCAAGCCCAATGGCCTGCTGAACCAACTGCTGATCGCGATCGGCCTGATCACCACGCCGCTGCCGCTCCTCAACAACGCCTTTTCCGTCGAGCTCGGGCTCGTTTATTCCTACCTCCCGTTTATGATCCTGCCCCTTTACGGCAGCCTGTCCGCACTCGATGAAAGCCTCCTCGAAGCAGCGGCCGATCTCGGGGCGCGCCCTATCCGGGCCTTTCTCGGCGTAACATTGCCGCTGTCGCTCCCGGGGATTGCCGCGGGCTCGCTGCTCGTGCTGATCCCGGCGACCGGTGAGTTCGTGATCCCCGATCTGCTCGGCGGCGCCGACACCTTGATGATCGGCAAGGTGCTGTGGGACGAGTTCTTCAACAACCGCGACTGGCCCGTCGCCTCGGCGGTCGCTGTGGTGCTCGTCGCCGCCCTGGCGATCCCGATCCTGCTCGCGCAAAAATTCCTCGCACAGGAGCGCGCAGTGTGAGGAGGGGTGGCGGAGCATTGGCGCTGCGGGGCGGAGTGTTGGCCCTCGGCTTCGGTTTTCTCTACGCGCCGATCGTGCTGCTCGTCCTCTACTCCTTCAACGCCTCGCGGCTCGTCACTGTATGGGCCGGGTTCTCGACCCGCTGGTATGGCGAGCTTGCGAAGAACGAAGGTTTCCACGCGGCAGCGCTGACCAGTCTCGAAGTGGCGCTGATGGCGGCGAGCCTGGCGCTCGTGCTCGGGACGCTCGCCGGGTTCAGCATGGCGCGGTTTTCGCGTTTTCCCGGCCGACCGCTGTTCGGATTTGCATTGGTGGCTCCGCTCGTCGTGCCGGAAGTAATTCTTGGCCTGTCGCTGTTGTTGATGTTCGTCGCCGGCGAAAGCGTGATCGGCTGGCCACGAGGCCGGGGTATCGTGACGATCACGATCGCACACGCGACGTTCGGCGCATGCTTTGTCTCGGTATTGGTACGCGCCCAACTCGCCGGCTTCGACCGCACACTCGAGGAAGCAGCACTGGACCTCGGCGCGCGGCCATGGACCGTGCTGGCACGCATCACTGTACCCGGGATCAGCCCCGCCCTGGTCTCGGGTTGGCTCTTGGCGTTCACCTTGTCGCTCGACGACCTGGTGATCGCCAGCTTTGTCACCGGCCCGTCGGCGACGACCCTACCGATGGCGGTGTTTTCGAGCGTGCGTCTCGGCGTCAGCCCGGAAGTCAACGCGCTGGCGAGTTTGTTCCTCGCTGTCGTCTTCGTGCTGGTGTCGCTCGCCTTCTGGCTGATGGCGCGCGCCGAGCGCCGGCGAATTATCAGCTAAAGCAAAATTTCACCACGGAGACACAGAGAGCACGGAGAGTTTGGCGGCCCTTCTCTGTATCCTCCGTGTCTCTATGGTGACGACTACTATTTAGCTGCTACCGGGAGTTCCTCCGCATACATCTCGGGGAGCACGGTCCGGCGCCACGTGTCTTCGCGGGGGAAGATCTTCTCGATCGCTCGAGCCGAATAATAGCTGGCGTCGGCACCCGGCGGGCTGCCGCCTGTCTGCACCGTCTTGACGGCGTCGAGGAGCAGGCGCCGCGTTGCGATGATCGCACGGTCGGCCGGCCCGAGATGCTCTTTCGACCGATCGACGACCGGCCCCATCCCTTCCTGGACCGCGCGGTCCTGGGTGTTGATGCCGTCGATGCCGGTGAAAGTCTCGGTCTTCTGGACCTGGCGGTCGATCATCCAATCGTTGCGCTTGTTGCGGAACGAGCGGAACTCGCCGGATTGCTCGACGTAGTCGGGGCCGTTCCCGTTGCCGCGCTCCATCCGGTCATCCTCGGTCAGCCCCGCTTCACCGAAACTGTACATCCAGTTCCACACCATGCAGTTCTCGTCATCGATCGGGACCCAGATGTGGCCGGCAATATTGGTTCGATCGCCGCCGCCCATCGCGCGGCCCAGCTGCTGCGGTCGGATCTGGGTGAACGGCATGACGAAATGGTAGGAGCGCACATAGGTCTTGTCGTCGTCGAGCGGGCGGATCCCAACATAGCGATAGCCGTAGTCGGTGACGTCGACCTCCAGGATCGGCGCCTTGCCGCGGACAAACGGACCATTTACCGGAATGCCCGGTCGCGTGGCGTTGGGTGTGATCGCGCGATGCAGGATCGGCGCGTGCGAAGTGTCGATACCGCCTTCGAGCGCCTGTAGCCAGTTGCACTCCTCCCACACCTTCGAGACGTGGCGATGGCTCTCGGGCACCTGCGTCCACTCGAAAGCCGGGGGTGCCGGTATCCGCTCCTGCGGACCCAAATAGGCCCAGACCACCCCGCCCATCTCGGTCGTCGGATAGGCGGTCAGGTGGATCTTGTGGCAGAATTGCTCGGGCTCGTTCATCTGATCGACGCAATTGCCGTCGACGTCGAACTTCCAGCCATGATAGATGCAGCGCAGGCCGGTTTCCTCGTTGCGTCCGAACCACAGCGAAGCGCGGCGGTGCGGGCAGAACTCGTCGACCAGACCGATGCGGCCTTGGCTGTCACGAAAGCCGACCAGGCGCTCACCCAGGAGCTGGACACGCACCGGGGGGCAGTCAGGCTCCGGAAGCTCGCGCGCAAGAAACGCCGGGATCCAGTAGCGCCGCAACACGTCACCCATCGGCGTCCCCGGTCCCGTCCTCGTCACCAGTTCGTTGTCTTCGCGCGTCAGCATTACTCGACCTCCTCCTCTTGCAACCCTCGGTGCGCGGGAGCGATGCACTCCGCCCGATCGCGATCATCCACCGATCGGGCACGCGCAGCAAGACGTGAGTGAAGCGACTGCGGCCCGAAACGACTGGAGTCCGAACCGGGTATCGGCTTTGCCGTGGCCCAGCGCTTGCCACGGCACGATCACCGGCGTCTCCCCACCAAAGGAGAAACCATATTGCTTAAATGATCATTATATTGACGAAATGGCATCTAATATGATACAACCGGCAAATCGGCTAGCGCGAGACTCTGATCTGGGCACGGGGCAAGCGAAGGCGGGCACGAATTTGTGTAGGCGGCGAAGGAGGGCGGATGAGGCAAAGACGTCGAATGAGCACTATATTATTGGGTGATCGGACGCATCGGTCCGGTGTGAGCGCCCCTGAGGAGGGCCAGGTGACGGACGCCCAGGTCGTCGAACGAAAGCTCGCGGTGATCCTTGCGGCCGACGTCGCCGAGTACAGCCGTCTGATGGGCGCGGACGAAGTCGGCACCCTGCGGACTCTTCAAGCGTACCGGGCGATTCTCGATCGGCTGATCGCCGCCCATCATGGCCGAATTTTCAACACCGCCGGCGACAGCGTGATGGCGGATTTCGCCAGCCCTGTGGACGCGGTCGAGTGCGCGGTCGCAGTGCAAGAGGCCATCGCCAAGGAGAACGCGGACCGCGCGGCGAGCGAACAGATGCGTTTTCGCATCGGCGTCCATCTCGGGGACGTTCTCGTCGACGGAACAAATCTCTTCGGTGACGGCGTCAACATCGCTGCCCGATTGGAGGCGATGGCGGCGCCGGGCGGGGTTTGCCTGTCGGGCGCAGTGCGCGATCAGATCGGAACCAGGCTGCCGGTTGCCTTCATTCCGCTCGGTGAGCAACGCGTCAAGAACATCACCGAGCCCGTGCGTGCCTACACGATCGCCACCAGCTCGAATGGTTGGGCGTCGGCGTCGCCCGCGGGCACTGGAAGGCCTTCGCTCCGCAGGCATGTGCTGGTTCCGGTGTTGGCTGTCGTGCTGCTTGTGGCCCTCGCAGGCGGCGCCCAATGGCTGTCGTTCGGCCGGAACCCCGGACCCAACATGCGGTCGGAGACTGCGGCGACAGCGGTTCCCCCGACGGTACAGCCGTACGCCGCGCCGCGGTTGTCGATCGTCGTGCTGCCGTTCACCAATCGCAGCAACGACCCCGAGCAGGAATATTTTGCCGACGCAATCACCGAGGACCTGACGACCGACATTGCGCGGATCCAGGGGAGCCTGGTGATCGCTCGCAACACCGCGTTTACCTATAAAAGCAAGCCGGTCGATGCCAAGCGGATCGGCCGCGAGCTGGGAGTGCGTTACGTCCTCGAAGGCAGTGTCCAGCGGTCGGGCAAGCAAATCCGCGTCAACACCCAGCTGATCGATGCGGAGACCGGAGCGCATCTCTGGGCCGAGCGGTTCGACCGCGATATCGTCGACCTCTTCGCGCTGCAAAACGAGATCACCGCACGCCTCGCCGCGGCGTTGCAGTCGCAGCTCGCGATCGCCGAATCCCATCGGCCGACTGACAACCCGGATGCGCTCGACTACATCTTACGTGGCCGCGCTGTGTTGACCCGCCCGATCTCGAGGGACAACTATGACGAGGCGGTGGCGCTCTTCGAGGCCGCACTAGCGGTTGACCCGAATTCGGCGGATGCGTTGGCTTGGCTTGCGGTCGCGCTCACGGTCCGTGTGAGCGACGAGTTCAGCGACTCTCCAGATGCCGATCTGCAGCGCGCCGAACGGTCCGCCGGGCAGGCTCTGGCGGCGGCACCCAACAGCGCGCCTGCGCATTACGCCAGGGGTCAGGTGTTGCGCGCACAGTCGCGTTTTAAAGAGGCGATCCCGGAATACGAGACGGCGATTGCCCTCGACCGCAGCCGCGCCCCGGCATACGCCCATGTCGGCTGGTGCAAGTTCCTGATCGGCGAAGTCGACGAGGCGATCCCCTATTTCGAGCAAGCTATCCGGCTCAGCCCCTACGGACCCGGGATCGCGCCATGGTATGGGCGCATGGGCGTCATCCAACTGCTGGAAGGGCGAACCGACGAAGCGATCGCGTCTCTGCAAAAGTCGAGCAGCGAGAATGCACGGCTACCTTTTGTCCACGCCTATCTGGCGGCCGGTTATGCGCTCAAAGGCCAGACCGAGCGCGCGCACGCGGAGCTTGCCGAAGCCCAGAGGCTGAACCCTGCCTACGCCAGCCTGGAGCGCATCGCGAAATCAACCTGGTTCGATGATCCCAAGATCCGCGCCTTGGCCGAAGCGACCTATTTCCCCGGGTTGCGTGAGGCCGGGCTGGCCGAGGAGTGAACCGGCCGATAGCAGCGCGCGGCCTCTTCAAGGTTGCTCGGCTCGGGCTTGCGTCCTCGCTGTTGGGGCTCTTGCCGCCCGCCGAGCTGGCAGCCCAGCAGGGGCCAGCGCGGCAGGCCTGTAGCACGGACATCAGCCGGCTGTGCGCGGGGATCCAGCCCGGCGAAGGCCGGATCACGGGGTGCATCAGGGAGGATTTCATCAACCTCTCGGCACCGTGCAAAACTGCCCTGATCAGCGGCGCGACAATTACCAAGGCTTGCAAAGCAGACTACCAACTGAGATGCGCCGGCATCGAGCCTGGCGGCGGGCGCAGCCAGGCGTGCATGAAGGATCATTTTGCCGAACTCGACGAGCGGTGTCAGCAAGCGCTGCTGCTCGGCAAGCTCCAGAGGCAATAGCTCGTCTGGCAGCGCGGTTGCTCGGCAGGTTGGCATTATTGCGAGAGCGATGTCCGCCAAATCGCCTCGGCATAGGCGCGAATGGCGCGGTCGGAGGAGAACCATCCCATGCCGGCGATATTCATGATGCAGGCTTTTGCCCAATCCGCTCGCCGCCTGTAGAGCTCATCCACATGCCGTTGCGTGTTGAAATAATCTTCGAAATCGGCGGTCACTAGGTAGTCGTCGGTAGCGCGCAACGCTTGCGTCAGCCGCGCGAAGCGCTGCGGATCACCGGGCGAGACAGCGCCCGCCTCGATGGCCTCGAGCGCGCCCGCCAGACGCGGTGACCGGGCAATAACATCCGTCGGGTTCCACCCGTTGCGGCGGCGCGCCGCGGCCTCGCCAGCGTGCAAGCCAAAGATGAAGATGTTGTCGGCGCCGACATGCTCGCGGATCTCGATATTGGCGCCGTCGAGCGTACCGATCGTCAGAGCGCCGTTCAGTGCCAGCTTCATATTGCCGGTGCCCGACGCTTCCATCCCGGCGGTCGAGATCTGCTCCGACAGATCGGCGGCCGGTATGATTACCTCCGCCAGGCTGACGTTGTAGTTTGGCAGGAAGACGACCTTTAGCAGGTCTTTGACCCGAGGATCGGCGTTGATCACCGCGGCGATGTCGTTGGCGAGCTTGACGATCAGCTTGGCCACAGTGTAGCCCGCGGCTGCCTTGCCCGCGAAAATCTTGACGCGCGGCACCCAATCGCGCTCCGGCTCACTGCACATCGCCTGCCACAAGGCAACGGTTTCGATCAGATTGAGCAGTTGCCGCTTGTACTCGTGAATGCGCTTGATCTGCACGTCGAACAGGGCGCCGGTATCGACGACCAGCTCGAGGCGCTCGCGGATAACCCGGGCGAGGGCGATCTTATTGGCGCGCTTGATCCGCTGGACGCGCTCGTGCAGCCCCGGATCGGCGCCATGGTCCGCGAGCTCGGCAATGGTGGCCGGATCCTCGATCACCCGCGGCCCCAATACGTCGCAAAGCAGCTGCGTCAGCCGAGGATTGGCCTGATAGAGCCAGCGCCGGAAGGTGATGCCGTTCGTGACATTGACGATGCGGCCGGGGTAGAGGGCCTGCAAATCGGCAAACAGCGTCTTGCGCAGCAGCTCGGTATGGAGCGCCGACACGCCGTTGGTGTGATGCGAGCCGACAAAGGCGAGATGGCCCATCCTGACGCGCCGGTCGTCATCCTCGTCGACCAGCGAGACCACGGCGGCAGTTGCTTCGCCGATCGAATGAGCACGCTTTGCCGCCGCCAGATGGTGCTCGTTGATCTTGTAAATGATCTGCAGGTGACGCGGCAGCACCCGCTCGAACATCCGGACCGGCCAGCTCTCGAGAGCTTCCGGCAGCAAGGTGTGATTGGTATAGGAGCAGGTCGCGACGGTGATCTCCCAGGCCTGGTCCCAGGGCACGTTGTGCAAATCTATGAGGATGCGCATCAGCTCGGGCACGGCGATGCTCGGATGAGTATCGTTGAGCTGAATGGCAGCCTGCTGAGGGAGGGTGTAGATCGAGCTGAACGAGCGGCAGTGGCGTTGCACGAGGTCCTGGAGCGAAGCGGAGACAAAAAAATACTCCTGCCGCAGACGCAGCTCGCGCCCGGCCGCTGTCGCGTCGCTCGGGTAGAGGACCTTGGAGAGCGCCTCGGCCCGCGCCTGCTCGTTGAGCGCGCCAACATGGTCGCCGAGGTTGAAGACATCGAGACGCATCGGATCGGCCGCCCGCGCAGACCACAGGCGCAGTGCGTTGACAGAGGCTCCGCGCCACCCGACGATTGGGGTGTCGTAGGCGACGGCGCGGACCGATTCGGCCGGATGCCAGACGCGGCGCCAACCACCGGGGCGCGATGCATCGCTCTCCACCCGGCCGCCATAGAGGATGTCATAGGTGACCTCTGGCCGCTCGAATTCCCAGGGATTTGAGAACGACAGCCACTCCTCGGGGAATTCCTGTTGCCAGCCGTCCTTGATGATCTGACGGAAGAGGCCGTAGTCGTAGCGGATGCCGTAACCGTAGGTCGGCAGGCGGAGGCTCGCCATGCTCTCCATGAAGCACGAGGCGAGCCGGCCGAGGCCGCCGTTCCCGAGAGCGGCATCGGGCTCGATCGAGCGCACCCGGTTGTAATCGACGCCGAGGTCGCCAAGCGCTCGCGCCACGACCTCGGTGAGGCGCAGATTGCCGACGACGTCGTGGAGCAGCCGGCCGATCAGAAACTCCAGCGAGAGGTAATAGATGTGCTTGCGGCCCTGAGCGAAGCTCGCCCGGTCGGCGGCCAGCCATCGATGAATGATGCGGTCGCGCAGCGCCAACGCGGTGGCGACGAACCAGTCGCGGCCGGTCGCGGCAGAGGGATCTTTGCCGACGGCGACGCTGAGCTTGGCCAACACGGCCGCTTTGAACTGCTCGATCTCCTCGTCAGTCGCCGGATGCTCGGCGATCGAGGTCAATGCCGTCGGTTCCGTCGTATCCCGCCCGCGTGGTTGTTGCATCGATAATTACCCAAGGTTCATGCGGCGCCACCCGCGAGCGCTCCGGCTCCGCCGGCGGCTGAGCTCAAGACAACAATCCGCAGCTCCCCCTGATAATGGCTTAGCACCGGGCCTCTCTCGTTCCAAGGGCTTGCCGCCCACCGCGGTTGCGCTTGGTGCGGCACGAGGCCGCGGTCGCCGCGATATGCCGGCGACAGCGAATCCCGACCGCGCCCGATTAGACGGATAAACAGATAAAAATCCGTGAATCCGGCATCGGCTGTCGAAGGACGGCCGAGCGGCATGAAAAATTCCCAACGAGGAGCCCGGAGGCAGCCATGTGGTCGGCGGCACAGCGGAGGCACGGAGTGTCCTTCGAGACGCGCCCTTCAGGCGCTCCTCAGCATGAGAGATGCTATTGATGGCATTAAGAAAATCCCTCATCCTGAGGAAGCCGCCCCGGGCCCGCGCGTCGCGCGGCCCGAGGACAGGCTGCGCGGCTGTCTCGAAGGACGCACCGCGCTGATCCAGCTGATCGTCGATTTCCGCTAAGGGGGGTGCTCCGAGAGGGACTGAGCCGATGACGACGTCAAGAATGGCCAAAACCGCGGAGGCTTCGCGCCTCGAAGAGATCCACCGCGGCGTCCACTGGCGGCGCTGGGGATCGTATTTGAGCGAGCGGCAATGGGGAACGGTGCGCGAGGATTACAGCGCAAACGGCGATGCCTGGGGGTATTTTCCGCACGACCATGCGCGCAGCCGCGCCTATCGCTGGGGCGAAGACGGGCTCGGCGGGTTTGGCGACGATCATTTGCTGCTGTGCCTCGGTCTCGCCTTGTGGAACGGCCGTGACCTGATCCTGAAGGAGCGCCTCTTCGGGCTGACCAATGCCGAGGGCAATCACGGCGAGGACGTCAAGGAGCTCTACTATTACCTCGACGGCACCCCGACCCATTCCTACATGCGCATGCTCTACAAATACCCGCAGGCGGCCTTTCCCTATGCCCGGCTGGTCGACGAGAACCGGCAGCGCAGCCGGGATGAGCCGGAATTCGAGCTGATCGACACCGGCGTGTTCGACGACAACCGCTACTTCGATGTCGAGATCGAATACGCCAAGGCCGGTGTCGACGACATCCTGATGCAGGTGACGATCCACAATCGCGCCGCCGAAGCCGCGTCACTGCACGTGCTGCCGCAGCTCTGGGCCCGCAACATCTGGTCGTGGAAGCCCGATTCGATACGGCCGCTGCTCGTTGCGCGCCAGGATCATTCGATCTCGATTGATCATCCGCAGCTGCCTGAGCTGCGGCTTCACTGCGAGGGCCGTCCGGAATTTCTGTTCTGTCAAAACGAGACCAATATCAGGCGTCTCTGCGGGATCGAGGCACCCGGCCACCACTTCAAGGACGGCATCAACGATTATCTCGTCAACGGCGACACCGAGGCCGTCAGGCCGGACCGTCGGGGCACCAAAGTCGCGGCGCATTATCAGCTGAGCCTACCGGCTGGCGAGAGCGGCAGGCTGCGGGCGCGGCTGACGCTCGCCGACCACGATGGCGGGCTCGATGATTTCGATCGCGTATTCGATCAGCGCCGCGCTGAAGCCGACGAATTCTATGCAGCCCTGCAGCACGACATCGCCGACCCCGATGCACGTCTGGTGCAGCGCCAGGCGCTCGCCGGCATGCTGTGGAACAAGCAGTACTATTATTTTGACATACCCGAGTGGCTGGACGGAGACCCGCTGCTGCCCGCGCCGCCCGCAGCGCGGCGGCACGGACGCAATTCCGATTGGCTGCATCTCAACAATGCCGACATCATCCTGATGCCCGATAAATGGGAGTACCCATGGTATGCCGCCTGGGATCTGGCTTTTCACGCCGTAACGGTAGCGCTGATCGATCCGAGCTTCGCCAAGAACCAGCTGCTGCTATTGACGCGCGACTGGTATATGCACCCCAATGGCCAGCTGCCGGCGTATGAATGGGCATTCGGCGACGTCAATCCGCCGGTCCATGCCTGGGCGGCGTGGCGCGTCTACGAAATCGACCGCGAGCACCGCGGCGGCGAGGGCGACTGGGGTTTTCTCGAACGCGTCTTTCATAAGCTGATGCTCAACTTCACCTGGTGGGTCAACCGCAAGGACGTCGAGGGCAGAAATATTTTCCAGGGCGGGTTTCTGGGGCTCGACAACATCGGCATATTCGACCGCAACGAAGCGCTGCCGAACGGCGGCTACATCAACCAGGCTGACGGCACTGCGTGGATGGCGATGTACACGCTCAACCTGATGCGCATTGCGCTCGAGCTGGCGCTCACCGACCATGTCTACGAAGACATCGCGTCCAAATTTTTCGAGCACTTCCTCTATATCGCCGGAGCCATGACCAATATCGGCGGCGACGGGATCGGTTTGTGGGACGAGGAGGACGAGTTCTATTACGATGTCGTGCACTTGCCCGACGGGGAACGAATTCCATCGCGGGTGCGCTCTATAGTCGGGCTGATACCGCTCTTTGCCGTCGAGGTCCTCGATGCTTCGGTGTTCACTCGACTGCCGAGATTCAGCGCCCGAGCGCATTGGTTTCTCGAGCACCGTCCGCACCTCGCACGGCTGGTGTCGCGCTGGCATGACGCAAGTAGCGGCGAGCGTCACCTGCTGTCGCTGCTGCGCGGCCACCGCATGAAACGCCTGCTCAACCGGATGCTCGACGAGACCGCATTCCTATCCGACTTTGGGGTTCGTTCGCTGTCCAAATTTTATGGCGAAAATCCCTACGTGTTGGAACGTGCCGGCCATCGGCTCGAGGTCCGCTACGTCCCGGGGGAGTCGGACACGGGTATGTTCGGCGGCAATTCCAATTGGCGCGGTCCGATCTGGATGCCGATGAACTTCCTGATCATCGAATCTTTGCAGCGGTTCCATTCCTATTACGGCGACGATTTCAAGGTCGAATGCCCGGTGAGATCCGGGAGGCTGTTGCATCTCGGCGAAGTTGCTGCCGAGCTTTCGCGCCGCCTGTGCCGGATCTTTCTGCGCGACGAGACGGGACGCCGGCCGGTGCTGGGCTCCTCGCCGATCGAGCAGGAGAACATCCATTTCCACGACAACGTGCTGTTCTACGAATATTTTCACGGCGACACCGGCCGCGGCCTCGGCGCCGCGCATCAGACCGGCTGGACCGCTCTGATAGCACTGCTGCTGCGCTCACACGGTGCCGCCGATGCAGTGCCGACCGGGGCAGCCACGCAAGCAACATCAGACCCCGTTCCGGCCGTTGCAGAGTGACGCGCTATAAGGTGCGGCGAGCTCCTAGAAGCCTGTTCACGCTCTGTTGAACCCTGTCGCCGAAGGGCTGATGTAGTCTCGCGACGATGATCAGAATTTGTGCGCTCCTCCTGTCGCTCGGCCTGGCGCTCGCCTTGCCACCGGCGCAGGCTGGCGAACGGCCGATCGTGGTCGAGCTCTTTACCTCCGAGGGATGCTCGTCGTGCCCGCCGGCCGATGCGCTGCTGGCTGAGCTCGCCAAGCGCCCCGATGTGCTGGCACTGTCGTTTCACGTCGATTACTGGGATCGGCTCGGCTGGAAGGATCCCTATTCAAGCCATCAGGCGACCGAGCGCCAGAACCGCTACGCAAAGCTCCTTGCTCTTCACACGGTCTACACGCCGCAGATCGTCGTCGAGGGCAAATGGGAGGCAGTCGGGTCGGACCGCGCCGATGTCGAGCGTGCGCTCGATCTCGCACGCCGCGACCCGGCCGAGGTGCCGGTCAGCTTCGCTCTCGATCACGGCCAGGCGCAGGTCACACTGGGTCCGGGCAGCGATAGGGTGGCGGCCTCGGTCCTGCTGATCGGCTTCGACCGCCGCCACGTCACCGCCGTCACGCGCGGCGAAAATAGCGGGCGCACCTTGGCGCATGTCGATGTCGTGCGCGGCCTCGAAGAGATCGGGCGCTCCAGCGTCGGCGAGATCGCGGTGCCGATCCCGTGGCACTCCGACCACATTGCTGCAGTGGTGCAGGCGGCCGACGGCCGCATTCTCGGCGTCGCCGTCCGCGACGCCGAGCCGCTCTGACCGCCCGTCCGCGCCTATTGCGCCGTCAGTCCGCCGTCGGTGTCAGCGTGGACTATACCCAATCCAATATCTGGCCCCAATTGCCTACTTTTTCCGCAGCCTGTTAGATCTTTTGTCATAAGCAGTCCGCAAGGGGTTTATCTCCGTCGTGGGGTTTGTCATGATCCGGGCACGCCGCTACAATGACCGCAGGCCCCTGAGACCAGTTGCTTTCTCTTTGGGAGTTGACCGTGACGAAGCCGATCCGCCTTCTGGCCGCAGTGGGTTTAACGCTGGCCGTTGCCGGATGTACCACTCCGGCCGCGCCGGTCGCGCAGAAGGGCGACATGCTCGCGGCGGCCGGATTCCAGGTCAGGGTGGCCGACTCGCCGCATCGCGTCGAGCAGATGAAGCGGCTCCCGCCGAACCAGGTCGTGACACGTGTGAGAAACGGCCAGAAGGTGTATCTGTATTCGGATCCGCCCGGCTGCAACTGCGTCTATTTAGGTACGCAGCAGAACTGGGACGCATACCAGCAGCAACGCGATGCCCGGCGGATGGCCAAGGAGGAGATCTCGGCAGCCGAAACCCAGGCCGAATGGGATTTCGGGGCCTGGGGCTGGTAAAACGTCCCGACGGGAGCATTGACGCTGGCGTGCAACCACCGCTGGCTGCCCGCCTGACAGCGGAGCTCTGTTCAGTCCTCTACGAGGGCGTGGCCAGCTGGAACCACGGCCTCCGGGTAATTCTGGCGACTGAGCGCGAAGCAAAACCCTGCTACGATCAGGTAGCCGACGGCCACCGCAACCGAGCTGCCGATGCCGAGCGACGTGCCGTGGATAAAGCCGAAAAACGACAATACGGCGCCGGCGGCGGCAAAGAGTGCCGCCCAATCGAACTTGCGGTCGATGATGAAGGCGGCGATGGCGCCGAGGATCAATCCCGCGAGCACAGCACCACCGCCGAGCAGCGCCATGCCGTGGTAGACAACGCCGGTGGCGCCGAGCTTGGCCATGCCGATTTGCTCGGCCGAAGTGCCGGCCGCGCCGAGCGCGCCATCGATCAGGGTCTGCGCCCAGGCGGCGACGTTCGGCAGGATCGCAAGCACGATCGCGGGCGCGTGCCGTGGCGGTGATGCTTGGAACGCCTGGGCGCCGATGACGAGCCCGATATAGAGCAGGATCGGCAGGATCGCGACCAGCGGGATGATGGCGAGCAGCAGAGCCGTCAGCCCAAGGAAGCAGACCATACCGATAACGACACCGGTCGCGAGCGAATAGCCGATCCGGCCGCCGACCGCCTTCCACCCGGGGTGACCGATATAGACGGCCGGCGGGAAGGGGCTGCCGAGCAATGCCCCGACGATGGCGCCGACGCCGTCCGCCAGCAGGATCTGGCGCAGGCTGTAGTCGTCGCCGGCGGCGGCGGCGCTTTCCACGTTGTTCATGCCCTCGGTGAAGTTGTAGATGCCGAGCGGCACCGCGGTGACGAGCAGCGGCCCGATGTCGCCCAGCGCCTTGGCGAAGTCGGTCGACGGATAGGGCAGACGCAACCCGAACTGACCGAGGGCGGAGACGACTTCTGCCGGCTGCATCAGATCGTCCAGGTGAACGAGCTTTGCCAACCAGGCAAGCACTGTGCCGAGCACCACTGCGGCAAGGCCGCCGGGTAGACCGTAGGGCAGGCGAACACCGGCCATCCAGCTGACCAGTACGATCGTCAGCGACAGCATGAAGAGCCAAGGGTCTTCCCAGCCGAGAAATGCCGGACGCATCGAGATGAAGGCGATCGAAATACCGGCGAGGGTACCGAGCATCGCCGCGCGCGGCGTGTATTTCCGAACCGTAGGCCCGACAAAGGCACCCAACAACACGATGGCGCCGATGACCAGGCACCACACCAGCCCCGACTGCCACGCGAGCAGCGCGTCGTGCGTCTTCAAGTAGATCGGCAACATGATCAGGAAGACGACGATGAACATGTGCGGCACGCTCGGCCCATAGGGCATTGCCGTTACATCGGCGCGCCCCTCGCTCTTGGCGAGCCGCCACGCCAGATAGGCGTAGTAGAGGTTGCCGAGCGGCAGGGCGATGCCGAGTGCGGGGAGGATGCGGCCATAGACGATGTCCGGGGGCAGATTGACGACGTGCAGGCACAGCCCCGTCAGCACGATGACGTTGAGGACGACGTTGGTGAAGAGGCCGAAAAAGCCGTTCCAATCACCGGGAACCCACCAGCGCGGCAGGGCGGCCGAGGTGTTCATCGCCTTCTCCTCAAGAACCGGTTGCCGGGAGTGCGGCGATGACCGCTTCGGATGATGCGACCCAACCGAAGATGCCGCCTTGCGCCTTGATCATGCGCAGCCCCATCTCCTGAAACTCCGGGAAATACGAGCCGACGCAATCCTCTACGACGACGCATTCGTAGCCGCGGTCGTTCGCCTCACGCACCGTGGTATTGACGCAAACTTCGGTGGTGACCCCGCAGACGATCAGTTGCGCGATGCCGCGGTTCTTCAGCATCGCGTCGAGGTCGGTGGCGTGAAAGGCGCCCTTGCCCGGCTTGTCGACAACCGGTTCGCCCGCCAGAGGATAAAGTTCGGGGATGATGTCGTGCCCGGGCTCGCCGCGCACCAGGATCCGGCCCATCGGGCCGGGGTCGCCAATACCGGCAGCAAGCCTGCCCCGCGCCTTCTTCGCCGGCGGCAGGTCGGCAAGATCGGGGCGGTGCCCCTCGCGCGTATGGATGATTGTGAGCCCGGCGCTGCGCGCTGCCTCGAGGAGGCGCATGGTCGGCGCGATCGTTCGGCGCAATAGCGAGACGTCGTTGCCGAGCACGGCGCCGAAGCCGCCGGGCTCGAGAAAGTCGCGCTGCATGTCGATGATCACGAGGCCGGCATGCCCCGGCTCGAGATCGAACGGATAGGGCTCTGCTTCGATGATCGCCATGATACCCCCGATAACCCGCGAGGCGGGCCTGCTGACGGCCGCTCAGAAGTGAAAGCCCAAGCCCGCGGCGAATACGAAGACGTTGCGGTAGCCCGATGATCCGGGGCTGACCACGCCGATGACTGACTGCGCATTACGCAATTGGCTGTTGATCAAGTTGTAGTATTGAACACCGGCAGTGACCGACCATTCGCCATATTGTCGAGGAACCCATTCGATCGGCACTCGGGCATTGAACCCGGTCGAAAAGACGCCAACATTGTTCGTGCCGCCCCAAAAATCGGCGGGACCCACAGTCAACCAGGTCGGCATGGTCAGAGTGACGGGAATATCGCGGGGATGGAGGTCCCAGGTCGGCACCGCGCCCAGCTCGACGTCAAAACTCGGGACCTTGCCGAGCACTACCGTCGAGCCGCCGTCCGCGGTAAAGAACAGCTTTGCATATGGATTCAATGATATCGGGCTCAGCCAGCGCATTTTGTCCTCGTAGCGCAGACTAAACTCGATGTTATGCTCCAGTTTGAAGTTACTGGCCGGACTGATGAAGGCTACGTACTGGACACCGGCAAACCAGTCCTTGTAAATATTGAAGTTCACCCCGCCGAACGCATCGAATTCGTTCCAAGTCGGCGCGTTCTGATGGCCCGGGTTGAGGTCGTTCCAACCGCCGAAAACGAATGATGCGTCGTTGACCGGGCCGTCGGCGCTGTGGTACGCGGGCATTACGATGCCATTAAGTATTTGTATGGTCAATCCTTTGTTTGTCACCAACAAGCCGCGCGGTGTTAGATAATCATTCTTGAATGCCAAGTCAGAGAAGCCGTGGAGGACGGGTGGAGGAGTACTCTCTTGCGCCAGCGCCATCGGCGACATACTCGCGAGCCCGAGAGAGAAGATGCTTCCGATCCAGTATTTGCGCATACGTGCGTCCTTCTTTCGCTCGAGAGATGCCCCGAGCGTGAAACGCAGACAACGTCTTCATGACGGCCCCCGTACCGTTCCTGCCTCAATCTCTCCTGTGGTTGCATAGAACGGTGCATGCAAACCTTCCTCGAACATTGAAGCAATCCGCATGCCAGGCGGCATCGTTGGGCGGGCCGCGCCAAGGACGGCTCGAACCGTCGGGCCGGCCGGGATGGCGAGAGGCGACCATCTGCGCCCCGAGTTCGGCCGCGCCCTCATCGCGGCTAACTAACTGGTTGAATGATACGCTGTTGCAAACGCGCAACAGTGGCGCGAAATACACAACACCGTATCATTCCGAACTCGGCATCAACTCGCTTTTGTGCAGGTCATCCCGCATAGTGAGACAGGGAGGGGCTCCCCGGTCGCGCCCGACGCAGACCGTAGGAGGACGAATGACAATCCTGGGGCGGACTCTGTGGTGCAGTGCGCTGATCGCCGCCGCGCCGCTCATCGTGCATCCGGCGGCGGCGCAGAGTTCCGCCCAGCTCGACCGCCTGGTCGACCAGCTCCAGCAGCAAATGCAGGTAATGCAGCAGCAGAACCAGGAGCAAATGCAGGCCCTGCAGCGGCAGCACCAGAAGCAGATCGACGAGCTTCGAGAGCAGATTCAGACCCTGCAGAAGCAAGTGCAGCAGGCGCAGCAGCAACAACCGCGGAAACAAGTGCGACAGGCGCAGTCGCAGCAGCAACCGCAGCAGCCGACGGCGCGGCCAGGCGTCCAGCCGCAACCGGCCGCCCTGGCCGCGGCGCCCGGGCCGGCCGCGGCACCCTCGCCTGCGCCGGCGGCCGTTCAGCCGCCATCAGCCGCGGTCAGACCCCCGGCAGCCGCTGGTCCAGGGCCACCCGAAGTTATTGTCGGAGTAGCACCGTCGGGTGCGCTGGCGCCGCCACCAGCCGGGGTGCATGTCCTGGAAGCCGGCTCCGCCCGCTTTGGCATCGAGAGCGCCGACGGCCGGAATGCGATATTTTTGACCGGACGGCTGCAATTCGATGCCGGTGACTATCTCGACTACAGGCCGGGCTCCCGATTTGCGGCCGTCCAGGACCTCAACAGCGGCGTCAACGCTCGGCGCGCTCGGCTCGGCGTGGTCGGCAGGTTTGCCCGAGATTGGGACTTTACCCTCATCTATGATTTAGGCGGAACGGCCGACGGCTTCCCGCCGGACCCCGGCGCCCGGACCAGCGGCATCCAGCAAGCCCTGCTGACCTATAACGGGCTTAACAAGGGACCGCTGCCACTCGCCTTCGACATCGGCTACCTGGATCTGCCCTTTACGCTCGGCGAATCGGTCTCTTCGAACGATATCCCGCTCGTCGAGCGGGCCGCGATCGTCAACGTCGCGAGCAACATCTTCGCCAATGATTTCCGCTCGGCCTTGGGCGTGCGGTCGTACACAGAGCGCTATTGGGCCGGCCTCTATCTGACCGGACCGCAATCCGGCGCGACCCACAATACCGGGGAGCAGATCGGCATCCTCGGGCGCGCCACTTACCAGGTGTTGCAGAGCCCGGAGTACTGGCTCCACCTCGGAGTCGATGCCGGTGCGCTCCTGAAACCGCCCGCGCCCGACGGGATCCGCTCGATCACCCTGACCGACCGGCCGGAGCTGCGGGTCGACCCGACCCAGATACTGAGCACCGGCGCTCTTGGCATCGCTGCCAACCCGCTCAACAACGCGGTGGTGTATGGCGTCGAAGCGGCCGCCGCTTGGCGCAATTTTCTGGTCGATGGCGAATATTACCATATCGATATCAACCGCCTGGGGCTGGCGACGAACGGCTTCGACGGCGGCTACATCCAAGGCAGCTGGGTGATCACCGGAGAGCAGCGCAAATACACGCCGCCGAGCGGCGGGTATCTCAGGCCGGTGCCGGAGCATCCGCTCTCGCCTTGGGACGATCAATGGGGCTACGGCGCCTTCGAACTGGCCGCCCGCTGGAGCACGATCAATCTGAACGACGATTTCACGCCCGGCGTCGCACCTCCGCGCGGGAGCAATGCCGTCGGCGGCGGCAAGCAGACGGTCTACTCCGTCGGGCTGAACTGGTATCCGAACGCCAATATCCGCTTCATGTTCGATTACCTGCACGGCAACATCGACAAGAAGTTCTCGATCGCGGCGGGAGGCGGCATTTCCGGGACGCCCCTCGGCACCCCGGTGGGCGGCGAGTTCGATGCCGTCGTCCTGCGCACTCAGGTCGCGTTCTGAACCAGCGGGCCGAAGGCGGCCGGCGGAATGCGACGCCTCGAGGCGGATTCGCAACCGGTGGCGATCTTCAGGACGACTGTCACCCGACCGCAACGCGGTGAAGCGGTGCTGCCGTTGCGCAACGCGCCGATGGCTGCCGGGTCCATCTTCTCAGATCGGGATGGGTTTCGGTCAGCTCGTAGGGCGGGTGGAGCGAGCGCAACCCGCCATCGGTTTCGTGGCCGAGACTGGCACAGCCGGCGAACGTCGCCGCCCAAGTCGCGGCCGGCTTCTGTGCTGCGCCATAGCGTTGGTGTATGGATCTCGGAATTCCAATAAAATCTCAGATGGAAGATCGAGGGCTCCCGTGATTGCCATTGCGCCAAGAAAGGAGTAAAGTGTCTTTACGTGATCTTGAAGTGTTCGGCTCGTGAAGCGCCTCATCGCCTTCCCGCTGGAAGCCGGCGGCAGCGTTCTGATCGAGGTGGAGGAGGAGTCCGCGGCGACGGTGACGCGTGCGTTGCATCCCGGCGATGTGGTCGAGGCGGTCAGCAACACCTTTGAAGCAGCGATCGAGGCGATCAAACCGGCAGCGGTCGCCATGGCTAGCAAGTTTCGCAACTTCGCGGACGCTCCTGAGGGCGTCGAGGTCGAGTTCGGCTTGAAATTCGCCGGACAAGCGGGGGCCTTCATCGCCTCCGCCAGCACCGAGGCCCAGTTCCGCGTCAAGGTGGTGTGGAAAGGCAAGGCGGCAAAATAGCAATGGCATAGGCTGCCGGAATCGAGGCTTCGGCATCCCGGCCAAGGAATGTGGTCATGCGCGGGGCCATCTCATATCGCGATTTTGATCTGCTGGTCAGACGAACCGAGGGCGGCTATCGAGCGCAGGTCTTGTCCTCACCGGCGGGCGAGGCGACCGCCGAATTTACCGTGCCCTTTTCCGAGCTCGAACTGGAGAACTTTCTCTTGCGCGTCGGGCGGCCGCGCCGCGGCACGCGACGCATCGGGTCACCTGAGATGGAAGCCGTGAAGACCCTGGGCAAGCGTCTTTACGATGCCGTCTTCAGCGGCGATGTCAGGGCGTGCTGGCGCAGCAGCCTGAATGAAGCCGAGGCGCAAAACGCCGGGCTGCGTCTGCGCTTGCGCTTTGGCGACGCGCCCGAGCTCAACGAAGTCCCCTGGGAATATCTCTACAACGCTTCGCTCAACCGCTTCCTGTCTCTATCGGAATATACGCCGCTCATCCGCTACCTCGACCTGCCCGAGCGGATCCGGCCTCTCCCGGTCGATGCGCGGCTCGAAATCCTGGTCATGATCTCGAGCCCGACGGACTACCCGCGCCTCGACGTCGAATACGAGTGGTCGCGGTTGAATGAGGCTCTGGCGGGGCCCGTCGGCAGCGGCCGGGTGCGGCTGCAACGCCTGCCGGAGGCGCGGCTCACCGTGTTGCAGAGAGAACTACGCCGCGGCGAGTATCACATCCTGCACTTCATCGGGCATGCTGGCTTCGATCGCGACACCCAGGGCGGTCTCCTCGTCCTGCGCGACGAGGCCGGGAGGGGAAGGCTCGTCGCGGCGGAGCATTTCGGCACGATCCTGCATGATCACCGCTCCCTGCGCCTCGTTGTTCTGAATGCCTGCGAAGGCTCGCGCGCTTCTCGCGCCGACCCTTTCGCCGGCGTCGCCCAGACCCTCGTACAGCAGGGCGTTCCGGCGGTCATCGCCATGCAGTTCGAGATCACCGACCAGGCCGCGATCATTTTCGCCGAGGAGTTCTACGCCGCGGTGGGGGACGGCCACCCGGTCGACGCCGCCCTCGCCGACGCCCGCAAGGCGATCTTCGCGTCGGGCAACGACATCGAGTGGGGGACCCCGGTTCTCTACTTGCGCGCGCCCGACGGACAGCTCTTTGCGGTCAATCACCGCGCGCGCCAGCAGGCCAAGGAGGAGCGACAAGCCGAGGCGGCCCACCGGGTCGATGAGGTTCGGGCGAGACCAGGAAGGGTGCCGCTAATGTTGGGCTGGAAGGCTCTGGGCCGTTCCCTGGATTTTCTCCGCGGGCTTCGAGCACAAGGCAGTCGCACAGGGTGGACAGCCCTCATACTCACGGCTGTGATCGGCAGCGTCGCCCTCGCGTTCTGGGTCGTTCACCTGAATGTTCAGCCGCCGGAGGGCCCGACAAAAGCAGCTCAACCGTCGTCCGCTTCTCAACCCTTGCTGAAAGGCCCACCCTTGCTGAAAGACCCACCGTTGCTGAAAGACCCACCCTTGCTGAAAGGCCCTAGTCCACTCGTTGCAACGCCTCCGGAAGGGACGTCACTACTTGTTGCGCCCAAAACAAAATAGAGACAAAATCGCACGGCAACTTTTCGACGCTGCCAGTTCTAGTAGAAATCGTTCACGCGGTCACAGCAATGCTGTGTGTCGTGCAAACTCGAATGTCTCTAATTCGATTTGACGTCGGCTGAAGCTCAATCGAGGGCGTGTATGCAGTCAATTTTCCAAAATCTCCAAGGGGTCCGGCATCATCCTTTAAGGGGAGAAGACCGTGAAGGTATTTCGTCGCTTCGGCATTCTACTCCTGGGAGTCGTTTCGTTGCTGATGGGTCAGGCTTTGGCCACCGAGGGGCCGCGAGGTTTGCTGCTTCGGAAAGGACTTGTGAACTGGCAAGTCACACTCAATGAGGCGCGTACGTTTATAGAGGAGAATGTCCATCCGCGGACGCTGCGTCTGTTACGAAATCAAAAGGAGGAGGGCTTCCGTTGTGAAGGGGAGGATGTTCAGGGAGTCTCTCACTGCGTTTGGGCGTGTTGCGTGGATCTCGGCGAAAAGGAAATCGTTCACTTTGCGACCCTGTGGTTTTACAATGACCGTTTCTACGCTTACGATGTGACCTTTGATACCGGCCAGTTTCCGCGTCTCTTTTCAACTTTAGCGACTAAGTTTGGAAAGCCCTCCAAAGAAGAACAGGCGTCTCAAATGGCTCCTAACTTGATGCTGCGGGGTTACGGAATGAGCACTTTTATCGTCAATAAGAAGCGCTGGGATTTAGGAAACGCCGTCGTCTTACTTTCGGATCGCGGGGGACAGGGGAAGCCTTTGGCCGGACATATGTACGTGGCTTACATGCCCCTTCTTCGAGAGACGATACCTGCGAAAAAAGAGGATAATGGAAACGGTGCCAAACTCCCTTTTTAGGGTTCGTCAGCTTTCAGCTTAGACCAAGGTTGTACTGCGCCTCCTTTAACCCCCACTCTGCGGCCGCACGAACCAGATCACCACTGTTGTGAAATCCTGGTGGACGCCGCGGCCTTCTGAATACATCGTCCCAAGATTCAGCTGTGCGGGAGCATACCCCTGCTCAGCAGCGCGCAGGTACCACCATACGGCTGGGCGCGTTACCGGCAGCTGCCGCCATTTGCCAATCCGAGTGATTGTGTGCCGGGCGTTAGCCCGCTTCTGCCAGGATGATCCGGCCGAGCGTTCGCGGCTCTCTCAAGCGCGCAACGATCAGCGCATCGACCCCGAGGCTGCGGCCGTAATGGTGCAGCGCGAAGCTGACCAGACGCACAAAGACGCCGAGTATCAGCGATACGGCGGTCAACAACTCCAGGCAATAAACCACCGGCACGAAAGGTAGAAGTGTGGCAGCGCGATATTGTTGACGAAATCGGCCTCCAGCGGGATTGGGGCGCACTTTCCCATCAGCCCCATTCGGTAGGCGAGCCCGGTCGTGCCGAACGGCGCTTGCGGCTGGTCGGTATCAAACGGCGGCAGCCTCCACCGGCTCTGCTGCCACCACATTGTGCTGATCAGGAACCGAAAGGCGCCGTTGGCGAGATGCTTGATGCTGCGCTGGCCCGCCATGGTCCGCAAGGCATAAGCGGCAATCCCAATGCTTGCGAGCATCAGGAGCCAGAATATCCCTGTCGTCGAGGCCGGTTGCAGCAGGAACATGATTACGTCCAAAAATGGATTGGTACGTCCGAAAACGGATTGGGACTTATCGGAGAGGTCCTTTCGAGTTACGGTGACAGTTACTGGACAGCTCGACCGCACTCATTTAATTGGTCGGAGTCCAATGGAACCGCTTGAATTCAGTAAACTGTCAAGTAACTCACCGATCTTGGCGTGGCTTTGCACGTCCCGAGATCCTGACGAGAAATGATCCGGCTCACGGCCCTCCGCCGCCTTGAGCAGGGGCAGCGTATGCGGTGATGAATTTTGGGTCTGTGCTGGGCGGCTCGATAGCCCAGAATGATCGCACACAAGGATTTCGGCCATCAGGCGATGCGATCGAACAACCAATCTCATACATTTCGCCGCATCGGAATGTCGTTTGATAAACAATCGCATTGTCATGCGGATGATCGAGTAGGGCTTTTCTCAATTCTTGCCAATTTGTCAGCGTAAACCCGCTATTCGGCCGCAAATGGGACCAGCCTTAATGGCCGGGCGGCAAATCGGGCAGCAGAACCGCCGCTCCCGTTGTGGTTCGGACGACCCTAAAAAATGCGGTCTTCGATTCAGACCAAGGTATAAGCGGCCACTTATATGTCGCGGTGATCTGCATATTCGGAATTTCGGAACCGCTACTGGAAATCACGCAAGATCGAGTTACCGGGCTTCCGGCCGCAAGCTTCGCTACCGGAGCGAGGGAAGCCGCGCCTCCGCGGGTATCGCCGAAATGGGTGTGCGCAGCCCTAATGCCGATATCGCATCCAAATCGGATTTCGTAAACCGGGACATTGCCCGAGTGTGTCACCCGGAATTGAGTTGTGAGCGCGTCTGTGAAATCGAGCGAGGAACCCGGTTCAATTTGCACCTGTGGCCATAGAAGAAATGCAAAGCCCGTCAATCCGACTGCGGGGCCTAAAACGGCCCATACGTTTTTCCACAACTCTAGCGGCCGCAATCTTGTTGCTGCCGCCTTTGGGCTACTTGTTTCTTTTCCTGTTGTTTTTGTACGCGTATTGGCAGCGGTACTTCCTGCGTCTTGCGGGGTGGGTTTCTTTGGCCGCCGGCCGCGCGGTTCCGGCATAAGGTTCGCTCCTAGATCGGGTGGCACTGTCTAGGATAGCGGAGCGGCGGTGGGACGCTAAGCCCCGCTCGCTAATTTCCACTTGCTCGCCTGCTCCGTGCCGATGTTATCGACCGCGCCTTGGCGATGTAGCCGCTTGACGATTGATCCGACCTGGTCGCGGATCGCGACGCCTAAGATCATGTCTCCCGCATCGCAGCCCTTGGCCGCGATCACCCGGCCCGTGATTTCATTGGTGCTCAGTGGCTCGCCCGCAGCGGTTCTAAGCACGCCGGGACAGAGCCGCGACAGTTCGTTCCGAGCGAAGTAGCGATTGCGGCGATAAGCACGCTTCGGGCGGATCGCCTCCGGCTCGAGATTGCCTGCGAAAACGCGGAGCTCGCCATCGATATGCGTCAGGTCGGCCCGGTATTGGTCAAGCTGCCGCGGCAATTGATCGATGATGCCGGCGAGTTCGCGGCGTTTTGCAATCTGCCCGGAGACGACGGCGCTTTTTTCGGCGGTCATGCGGCTGCCTTATGCCAATTGCCAGCCCATACCGGGCTCTTCGGCTGCGTCAAGGCAGCATTAGTGACGAGCCGCCAGTTGGTCCCCTTGGGCTGGCGCCGATGATCCTCGCGCCAAGCGGCTTCGTTTGCGTATTGATGGAGTAGGTGGCCACTAATTCGATGATGCTGACCGATCTCGGAGCGGCGGAGCCGTGAAAAATACGAGCAGTCAGTTCGTGGCGACCAACAGCGCCGGCAGGCTCCTCCCGCGCGGGCCGTGGGGGTTGGCGGACTGACCCTTTCGGAAGCGCCCGCCGGGGGCTTGCCATAGCCGCCCTCGTACTTACCCTCCGTGTAGGACATTTCTCCACCTCGATTTCTCGCGCGCCGATTTCTGCCCGGCCCCTTGCGGAGGCCGGACTTTCGCTTATATAGCGGGTGTGTGCTATAATGTCAATTGCGAAGTGGGCTTGCATGCTCGTATCACAAGCCACGGATGTGCGGCCGAATTCCGCTGCCAATTCCCCTGCCGACGCCCGAAAATTCCCCTGCCGACCGGCTCGATAAAATCGTGTCCAAGCTGTTGATATTACTTTATTCTTGGGTGCTTGGAGGGCGACTTTCGGGCGGCAAAACACGTTTTGTCCCTCACAGCAGGGACATGCGATGGGGTCCGGGTCGGCCGGACCGCGCCGCGGGTTTACTGTGCGGTCAGCCCGCCGTCGACGACGAGCCCGGCGCCGGTCATGAAGGCGGCATCGTCGGAGGCGAGAAAGACGATGCCTCTGGCGATGTCGTCGGGCATGCCGAGCCGGCCGATCGGGTGCGCCGACAAGGCCCTTCGCCGCTCGGCGTCGACATCGTTGCTGGCCCGATTGCGCGCGCGGGCAGCGAAGGTCTGGTCGCCCATATCGGTCTGGATCACCCCCGGATGGATCGAGTTGACCCTCACTCGGTAGCCTTTGCGGGCGAATTCGAGGGCGGCGGATTTGGTGAACAAGGTGACCCCGCCCTTAGTCATCGAATAGAGCGGGTCGAGCTGCGAGCCGACGAGACCGGCAACCGAGGCGAGATTGACGATGGCGCTGCCATGCGGGCTCTCTCGGCCGCGCTCACGCAATGCCGGCAGCGCATGCTTGGTGCCGAGGAACACCCCGGTCAGGTTGACCGCGCAGAGCCGCTGCCACTCCTCGAGGCTCGCCTCCTCGATGCCTTTGCCGAGAAAGAGCCCGGCATTGTTGACCAGGATGTCGAGCCCGCCGAACCGGGTGACGGTGGCGGCCACCGCTGCATTCCAGTCCTCCTCGCGGGTCACGTCGAGATGCAGGTAGATGGCGGCCTCGCCGGTACCGGCGATGGCCTGCGCGGTCTCCCGACCGCGCTCGTCCAAGACATCGGCGATCGCCACCTTGGCGCCGGCTTCGACCATCAGCCGCGCGGTCGCCGCACCGATGCCGCGCGCCGCACCGGAGATGAAGGCGACCTTGCCATCGAGACGGTTCATCGCATTGCTCCCTGCTGGCGATCAACACCACGCGCCTTGGCAGCGCCGCGGCCGACATGGCACTCTCGACGGCTCCTTACCGCGGGGAGGGTGCCTCTTGCAAATCGAACGCCTCGATCACCTCGTGCTGACCGTCGCCGATATCGCCCGCACCTGCGAGTTTTATACGCGGGTATTGGGGATGGAGGTCGTCACCTTTGGCGAGGGGCGCACCGCACTGCGCTTCGGCCAACAGAAGATCAACCTGCATCCCGCCGACAATATCCCCGGTCTCGTCGCCGACAAGCCCACACCCGGCTCGGGCGATCTGTGCTTTATCACCAAGGTTCCGCTCGCCGAGGTGACAACACATCTCGAAGCATGCGGCGTGCCGATCGTGGCCGGGCCGGGGCCGCGGGCCGGTGCCATCGGCACGATCCAGTCGGTTTATATCCGCGACCCGGACCAGAACCTCGTCGAGATCTCCAACTACTGAACCGCCCGGAGCCCGCCGGTCACTCCTCGACCGAGGCCGCGAGGATCAGGCTCAGCTGACACAGCGGCCGACCGCTTTCGGCGGCCCATGCATTGAAGCACGACTGGACTGCCGCGCGGTCCTTGCGGCTCTTTGGCGGGGCGTCGAGCGCACCCCAGTGCTTCAGTGCGGCAGTGACCGCATGAGTCAGGATGAAGGTGTCCTTGCCGACCATACGCAGAAAGGTCGGACCGGAATTGCCGCCCATCTGGCTGAAGCGTTTTGAGAGCGCCTCCCAGAGCTCGACGGTGTCCGTCCCCGGCCAGTCGGCGAGCCAGGCGCCAAAGCTGCCATGCTCCTCGGCGACCCCGATCATCGCGGCGGCGTTGTCGAGGACCGATTTGAGCTTGCCCCAATGGCGGATCAGCCGCCGGTCGCCGAGCAGCGTCTCGAGCGCTTCGTCCGACATCGCCCGCACGCGGCGCGGCTCGAAGCCCTCGAAGACTTCCTCGAAAGCCGGCCATTTCGCGTCGACCAGACTGTGCTTGAGACCGGCGCGAAAGATCCTGAGCTCCATCTGCGAGAGGTAACGGTCATCCGTCATCGCCTTCAGCTCGGCTGGTGAGCGCGGCTGGGTCATCCGCGCTTCGAGCGCTGCCGCGCCAAGGCGGGTGCGCGCCGCCTCAAGGATCGGACCGAACGAAGGCACAGTCATCGATCTCTCTCCATTCAAGTCAGGCTCTGCGAACGCCATAGAAGACCGTGAAGCAGCCGGGCACCACGCCGAGCAGACCCTTCCGATATGCGGTAGTCTGCCAATACTCGCCCATCGGAATATACGGTACGTCCTGCCACAGCTGCATCTGAAGCTCGGCGCAGATCCGCTTCTGCTCATCAAGGCTGCCGGCGTCCAACCACGCAGCGCGCAAGGCTTCGATCCGCGGGCTCGTCGGCCACCCGTCCCAACCGGCGAGACCGTCCGCGCGGATCGCCTGGTTGCCGTACGGGTTGGTATTGGGGATCGATCTATCGAGAAAACTAAAGAACACATTCCAGCCGCCCTTGTCCGGCGGCGCCTGGTTGGCCCGCCGTCGGACGACGCTGCCGAAATCCATCTCCTGCTGGTCCACCTTGATGCCGGCGCGCGGGAGCTGATCGGTGCCGACCAAGGAAAGGTTCCGCATTCCGGGGAAATCCGTCGGGGATATTATGACCACCGTTTCGCCTTTGTAACCGGCGTGCTCAAGCTGCTGGCGGGCCGACGCATAATCGCGCGGCGTGCGCGTGATTTCGACGCCGTCGTCGTTCGCCAGCGGCGTACCGGTGCTGAACAGGCCGACGCCGTCAGACCAGGCGGCGCGATCCTCGCAGGCGACCGCGGTCATTGCCTCCGCCTGGTCGACCGCGCCGAGCAGCGCACGCCGGAATGCGGGATTGTCAAACGGCGGATGCAATTGATTAAAGCGCAGGATACCCATCGCAGTCGCGTATTGGGAAACGGCGGTAATGTCGCGATCACGCGCGATCTGCTCGATCAGGTCGCGAGGTGGCGTTTCCCACCAATCGATTTCGCCTTTCTGCAAAGCTGCCATTGCCGAAAACGTGTCCAGGGTCAGCCATTCGACACGATCGAAATGCGCGACTTTCGGTCCTGAGGTGAAGCCCACGACGCCGTCCGGGCGCGGCTGATACCGCGCAAAACGCGCAAATGCGCTGCGGGCCCCGCTGACATGCTCTTCGGGCAGGAAACGATACGGACCACTGCCGACGATTTCGGCAACCGGTTTGAAGGGCGAGGTTGCCGCGAGACGCTCTGGCATGATTGCCGGCACCGTTCCTCCTGGGGCCCCCGCGAGGGCGTCGGGCAGATGCGGAAATGGCCGCTTCAATTGGAATCGCACGGTGCGGTCATCCGGCGCTGATAGCTCGTCGGTCGCAGTCAAGATAGGCGTAGTTGCGCGTCGGCCGGTTGAAGGTAACGATCGGATCTAGCACCGCGAGGTCCGAAGTCGGAACAAACACCAGCTTGTTCTGCTTCTCGGCCCGCCCGATCCGGGGTGCAGCGATAGCCGCAGCGCCGGCTGCGACAGCCTTGAGCAGGTCGCGCCTTCGCATGACAATTTCCTCCTTGCCTATCAGTCCGCCGTCTTTTTTCCCGGAGACCCTAAACGCGATCCGACCGATGCGAAAGCGGCAGGGACTACCCGGTTGACGCGGCTGTGCTCATCGGGTCAGGCTAGTGCTCACAGCGCCGAAGTGGAGGAAAACCATGAAGCTGATGTGGTTTCACCTGATGCCCTATACCGAATTGCCGGAGGATTTCCGCGAGAAGCATCCCTCGGTGTGGGTCGACATCCATTCCTCGCTGTTTGATCCGCGGCG
>Ga0210407_10000708_pt1 | contig 35798 bp, 28 predicted proteins | sample IncBWC27MmetaG_FD_150860 | JGI IMG/M metagenome (GOLD analysis project Ga0210407, IMG submission 150860) | Forest soil microbial communities from Barre Woods Harvard Forest LTER site, Petersham, Massachusetts, United States - Inc-BW-C-27-M | ecosystem: Environmental > Terrestrial > Soil >...
CACGCCCGCCGTATTTATGACTGCGAGGACAATCCCTTCCTGGCCGACTTCTACAAGGCCAAGCCTGGCTCCGCTCTCCGCGCCCAGATGCACTTCCTTATCGAGCGCCAGAAGCGTCTCCGCGAAGCTCTTGCCGTCGAATCCCCGGGCCCCGTGCTCTCCGATTTCCTCATGGAAAAGGACCGCATCTTCGCCAACCTCAACCTCGACGACGCCGAGCTAAAGCTCTACGAACGCTATTACGAAGCCCTCACCGCAGACCTTCCCGCTCCGGATCTGGTCATCTATCTTCAAGCCAAGCCCGAAGTCCTCCGGGCGCGCATCGCCAAAAAAGCCTCGCGCGACGAATCCCACATCGCCCCCGAATACATCGAGGAAGTCGCCCGCGCCTACGAACATTTCTTCTTCCGCTATGCCGCCTCGGATCTGCTCGTCATCAACACGTCCGAAATCGACTTTGTCGAGCGCAGCGACGACCTCCAGCTCCTATTGAAGAGACTTCAGGAACCGGTGAAAGGAACGCAATACTTTCTACCGCTTGGTTCCGCGGACTGAAATCCCTGTTACTTTCTTTGGCGGCTCATACCCGTCAATACCCGGAGCTCGCCCACAATCAACAAATCCATATCCACGGGCTGTTCGTTGCGCACCAGGTGGACATCGCGGTCGTTCCGGTCCATGCCTGTGCGGTATCCCTCGATGTGCAGGATCACGTCTTTTTCATGCTCCAGGCGGCCGGCATTCTTAATGGTGACCAAGAGTTTCTTTGAATCGTAATGCACGGTCATTTGCTTGGACTGCGCCGCGCACCACACTCGCAAATCCCCGAGCATCGTTTCCTTGCAGGCCAGCGTCTCTTCCTGCGTGATGGCGTTCCACTCGCGGCACTTCGTGAGAATCGTATCCTTTACGTGCTTCCAAACCAGCCCTGAGCGGGCCGTGGCCAGCGCCAGATTCTGTTCCGCTTCGTATTTCTGTTCTTCTTCGGTGAGCTTCGCAGCCAGGTACTCCTGCGCCGCCTGTCTTGTGGTCTCATCCATTGCCAGGGCCCGTCTCCCAGTGAAGCATTTTACACGACCCCGAATAACAAACCCCCGGCGATTTGGCAAGCGCGCCGCGAATGCTCCTTAGCCGAAAAGAAACGGCGAGGCTCCCACTTCCGAGCCTTGTCTGAGGTTGTGGCGGTACCCCCCCACCCCGGGTGCTTTTGGGCCAAGAGTGCGGAAGAGTTTGAAAATAAATGAGTTGAGTTTTTGCCAAGCGCAACAAAGTGCAAAAGAGTGCGCAAGAATTTGAAAGGAAAGAACTTGAGTATAGTGGCGAGTGATGAGTGGCGGGTGAGGAGTGATGAGCGGAGGATTCCAGAATGGGAATTGTTGGTACACACGCGATGGCGCCCCTCCCCCCACCCCGTGTTTTTTCATAAGTGTTGATTCTAAAGGGGGTTAAAGCCGTTTGTTTTGATGCACTTTTGCAAGTGTTGATTCTAGAGGGCTTGGAATGCGCCAGAATTGTGGGGAATGGGAGCCGCAGGATTGTTGGAAGGTTTGGGCGTCCCGACCAGGCCGGGGTATCTACTCCACAATTGCGGTGGAGCTTCGATTTGGAGGTTGAAAGGTTGAGGGTCAGCGAGCGGAGGAAGCCGGAGAGAGAATCAAGAGATCCGAGTTGGAGCGCCGAGTTCAAACGATAGGGTAGCACGATAGTAATACGTTTTCAAGGATAACTTGTTAGTGATTCGAATGGACGTGGCAGGGTTGACACAGTGGGGTTCAAGTTGGGGGAGGGAAAGGGTTTGCGGGAGGGGCTGGATTCGAAAGAATTGTGGAAATCTGTGGAAAGTTTTCGGGTTGCGGGAACTTGAGGAAAGTCAGAAGCCCCGCACGCCAAATCCGCGTATGGGGCACCCGCCTAGGGTCATGACGGAGTATGTATGGATTGTTCATCCTTTAGCCCCAAGATCTCCCGGACGTCTTGCCGAAATCTGAGGACGTCCGATTTGGTTGCGGGCATGCGGCTCATCAGTTCTAGGTCGTCGAGAAAGTCATGGACGGTGTTTGCTAGTTTGGGGACTTTGAGGAAGAGATCCAAGAGTTCTTTCTTTGCGTTTTCGTATTTCCGTAGTCCTGCCAGTGCTGTAATTCGCCTAAGGACTCGCGACGGTCGCATATTTGAAGGGAAGAGGGCAATAACCTCATTAAATAGTTCGTCGGCTAATTCTTGGCGGCCTGTGATGCCGTAGACGATTGCGAGATTAAACCGTGGTCCCGTGGCGTTGGGAAGGAGCTTACTTGCTTTGAGAAAGCTAGCCTCGGCGTCCTCTAGCTGCCCAGCCATTAGCTTCAAAGATCCCAAGCCGACATGGGCGGCCTTGCTGCCGGATTCCAATGCTTTAGAATAGGCCACATTCGCGGAGTCGAACTGTCCCAAATAAACATAAATGTCGCCCAATAGCATGTAAGAGGCCCTGGCAGCATTGACGCCGCGCTCTAAAAGAAACTGTTCAGTGAGCCTAATGGCTTCCGCATAGTTCTGGGCGGCCGCTTCAACCAGAGCTTTTCGATAGGGGATAAGAGATTTGTCTCTAATAGCCTGCTCCGCGTTTTGGCAAGTCTCTCTCGCATTTTGGAATTCTCCAAGTTCGCAGTGGAGGTCCGCCAATTCGAAATACGGCTGGCCATTTTCAGGTCGCGCGAGAATGGCCTGGCCCAACGACTTTGTAGCATCGGCATATTTTCCAAGGTCGAACTGGGCTTGCGCCGTAAGAGTATGTGCTGAAGCGTGTTTGGGGTTAATGCTGAGCAACGATTGATACGTTTCGATGGCTAGTTGGTATTGACCAGTTGCCCTCAGAGTGTTTCCAATTCCTACAATTGCGCCCAAGTCCTTCGGCTCAATTTGGAGTACCTGTTGGAATGTGCTCATGGCGTCGGCAGGGCGATTGAGCAACAACAGTCGCTGGCCGATTCGCCTAAGAGCATCTCGCCGCAGAGACCGAAGGCCCGGGACCGGTGCGTCGCGTAGACGCTTGTTAACTTCCTCGTACGCCACCAGCGCTTCCTCCGCCCTATCGAGAGATTCAAGTACGATTCCTTTTCTAATCAGCGTTCTCGCCAACAGGTGTGGTAATGCGCCTTCTTTCAAGTTCTCGAATCTCTTTAAGATCGTATCGTAGGCCGAGATGGCCTCGAGTTTTTGCCCACGTCGGTCCAGCAGATTGCCTTTATCGAGGATAGCCTCGCCGACGCAATTGCGAAAGAATGGGTCGCTGAAATGATTGTATCGCTTAACTATCTCGTCGTACGTAGCCAATGCATCGTCCTCGCGATCGATGGCGCTCAGGCCTACAGCCTTGAACGTGAGTGCGTTTGCGACCAGTCTCACTATGGCGTCCTCAGTCCGTTCTCCGAAGCGTTTCATCACCTCTTCAAATGTAGTAATCGCATCTATGGTGCGGTCCTGGTTCATGAGGGTTATCCCCTTGTCGACCGAGGTGCCGGCCAGGATCACTTCCAAATGCAGGTCTTCGGGCCTCAATTTCAAGAGCTGCTCGGCGAGGCTAGCTACTAGTTGGTGTCCATTGAGCTCCTCCGGAGAGTCGTCGCCGAGTCCAACGGATGCGGCCTGGGTCGCGCCCATGAGTTCATTGAGTTGAACTTCTGACAGATCTTCGATCTGGATTCTTAGTGCTTTGGTTATCCCTTCTCCGTACTGCGAGCGCCGCAGGGCGTCGCGCACATCTTCTAGTTGTGATTCGATGGTTTGAAAACTTTCATTCTCCCTTTGTGTCGCACGTTCAATGCGCCTAATGACGCTATCGATGAAGTAAAAATCCCCTTCTTGTTTTCCGGTACTGCCGTGGGGAAGTGATGAACGAAGGTACTTCGCAAAGAAACTAAGTGGGTGGAGCGTGAGTTCGGGTGCTGGCAGTTCAAATGATTGGATCAGTTCGTCAAGAACTTGCTGGGCCGAGAGGACTGGTTCCCCTCTTTCCTTTTCCGAGAGGAGTTTGGACGGCGCACTCGCAGCAAGATCGATCTGTTCACCGCTTTGCTGCTCCTTAATCTGAACTTCTGCGGAGGCTTGGAGAGTGCCTTCTTTAGAGGATGGCAAGACGAGATAAACGTCTTCGTGTAGCTTTAGCCAATCTGGCAGAAAATCTGGGGCGTTAAGACGGTGGCAAAACCAATACAGGTTGAATGGGAGCCGGGTTTGCAGCCGCCGTTGAAGAGCACCCATAAAGACGTCGCCTTCCCACCCTGAATAGCCGATAACTATGGGTGAGCGGTGGGAAAGGATGTTGTCGAGAAGAGAAGCCATCGTCAATGTTGTGTGAAAGGATGACTTCGCACGTGTCTGAAGCTCACCCTTCAAATTGCAGCAGTCGTAGAACCAATATGTGCCGTGAACGTGGACAAGCTGAAGATCTTGCAGTTCCGGATCGATGCGCTCGACCGTGTTTGGGTGATCGCAGATGATGTGTGGCCGACCGAAAAGCGTCAATGCGCGGGAAAGCAGGTCGTCGAAGTTAGTTGTTACGACAAGATTTGTGATCGTTTGACCTAGTAAAAGATGAGCTAGCCTAAGGTTGGCATGGGAAATGGGCTTATTCTCAATTAGCTGCCGCAAAAATGTTTGCCGCTGAACTGGTTGCGGAAAGGCTGTTCCGAACCAATGTGAGTATTTTTCTATTGCTCTTGTATCTGCGGGTTCGGCGGTACGCTTATGCTTTGCCGCGATTGCTTTGCATTTGGCTTCGATCTCGGATGCAAGGGGAATTGGCGGATGAGAAATCCCGGCGCCGACCAAGAAGAAAAAGGGCGAGCGGTGTTTCGATTGGCGACTGTCATCGCAAGCCTGTTTGATATGACTCGCTGCAGTCTTTATGTCTAGCGTCTTCATTTGATGTCTTGCGATGCCCGAAAGCCTACTCTATAAAATAATCACTTGTAAACAGTCCCTCTGCCGAGGCTAACTGTCTTTCGGATGCGAAGATGTATATACCTGACGAATGTACATTGGGGAGAGGTTGACTGTGGTGACGGTGAAGGTGCTCAAGTCGGGGAACAGCAAGGCGGTGCGACTGCTGAGGCGTCCCAGGTGAAGAGCAAGGAAGTGGAGATTCGTGGTGCCGGAACGAGCGGGGACGATGCGCGGGCGATGGGGGAGGGAAAACCGGAAACTAGAAGGAAGAAACTAGAAACTAGAAAGCAGAAACTAGAAGGGAGAAGGTAGAAGGCGGAAACTAGAAATCAGAAACTAGAAACTAGGAGGCGGAAAGTAGAAAGCGGAAGGAGAGAGAGGGGAAACTAGAACCTAGAAGGCACCCTCCCAGCGGTCAGGGCCTTGCCGCGGGCCGAAATGAGCTGTAGGTGACATTCAGGAAGGCCGCCGCGAGACTCGCATAGAGACCCCACTTCACAAGCATTCTGCCAATTTCCAGGAAAGAGTCAGCCGGATAGAAATCGTTTTGGATAGGGATGGTCCAAAAGTGACTTCCAAGATCAAACGTCCAGGAGCCGGCAACGAAAACCAAGCTAGACAATAAATAGAGCCACAGCAGAATCTGGGAACTGTCGCGGCCGAACCTCCGGCTGAACCGTGTCTGCCAAAGACCGAACCCGGCGGTGATACAAGCGAGGAAGAAATACACCCACGTGGGGGAAGAATCCGCATACTCGCTCCACCTCTGAGGGATTACCGGCCAAGCCAGCCCGGGATGATCGCGAAGATAAATTCCCGGATAGGTGGCCCAGGCGATGCCCAGCGCCAGAAACAGTCCAACAACGATCCATAAAACTATTTCGTCAAAACGTTTCGATGCAGGAGGAATTTCCGAGGGTGTCATGTTTGCATCGTACACCAGCGGACGCCCCCCACCTACCCATCCGACCCCAAGACCCTACAGAGGCAGGGTCAGAGGGAAAGAAAGAGGGACGGGCCAAGGCCCGCCCCTACGAGTGCAAGAGCGGAGGGGCGCTGTGGGGATGGCTTCATTGGTCCTTGGGATCGGTGGTTGGCGCTGCAAAGTCCGCGCAACGAGAGCGCCAACTCTGGCGGAACTTCTCGCGCTCCTCGGGTGTCATCTTCTCCCAACGCTCGTCCATTCGCTGCCGAACACGCTCATCGATTCGCCGCCGCATATTGGAGCGAGGAGCGCCATGACCGCCCCAGCTGCCGAAGAGGATGCGGCACAGCGCCAGAAGTCCCAGGGCTTGCCAGAAGGTGATCTGGCGCCAGCCGAACAGCGGCGGCAGCAGCCAATTCCACAGGCGCAGGACTATTTCGCCGCCGACGAAGATAAACAGGATCATCGCCAGGATGGCCAGCGGAGCAAGGAAAATCCATTTCTTTGTCATGTTGAGTTCCTCATGCTTTCTTAAATTCCTCGTAAATGCTTTGTAACCGTTCGCGCAGATGAAGCACCGCGTAGCGCTTGCGCGAGAGCAGCGTGTTCACGCTCACGCCTCTTGCTGCCGATAGCTCCTTGAAGCTGCGCCCCTCCAGTTCGTGAGCGACGAATACTTCACGCTGCTCGCCAGGCAGTTCGCCGAGAGCAAATTCCAGCTCATCCAGAAGCACGTTGCGGAAGTAGAGCGCTTCCGGTCCGGCATCGGGCGATGGCAAGAGATCTTCGATCCGCAGCAGCTCGCCTTCTTCGTCCTCGATCGCGGCGCCGCTGAAGGGCACGGGCTTCTTCTTGCGGAAAAGGTCGGTGATGCGATTGCGCGCGACGCGAAAAAGCCAGCCGGTCACGTGTTCGATTGGCATCAGCAGGCGATTGGCTTCCACCAGTTCGTAGAAGACTTCCTGCACGATGTCCTCGGCGTCGGAGGGATCGGGCACACGCCGGCGGATGAAATTGCGCAGCCGGGAGCGCTGTCCCGCGACGATTTCGGAGATTCGGCGGTCTTGCTCGATCATCGAGGTGGCGCTCAACGGCCCATCCATCCACTTCTGTAGACGAATGGCGGCCGCAAATATTGTAGGGATTTAAGCGGGCGGGTGGGCGAGAGAGTGGAGAATTGGGCGGTGGGGGGACGCGAGGAAAACTAGAAACTAGAAGGCAGAAAGGTAGAAAAGGGCCGGGGGCCCCGATTGGCGAAGGAGGGCACGATGTATCGCGTGCCCGTACAAAGGCAGTTCGACAGGCACGACAATCCGCCGCTTCTTTTGGTTCATGATAAACTGCTTAGTATTGACGTTTACCGGCCGGTCGGCCTTTTGAGCAGGAAGGCCATGATCAGCAAACGCCCAGGGGAACCAGCGATGAAGATCGAGATCCATGACGCCACCCTGGAAGCCAGAATCAAGAAGCAGCTCCAGGCCACTGGCTCCGCGAGCGTCGAAGAAGTGTTGCTCCGCCTTCTGGAAACTCAAGAGGAACAAGACCGCTGGCTTGCGGAAAACCGAGAAGCTATCAATGCAAAGATTCGGCGCGGCATAGTCCAACTCGACCGTGGCCAGGGAATTCCCGAAGACGAGCTCGATTCTTATCTGGCGAACCTGAAAGCCAAGCCTGAATGACGAGGCGCTACGTTCTTGCGCCCGAAGCCGCGCTCGACCTTGTCCAAATCTGGCGCTACCTCAAGGAACAAAGCAGTATTGAAATCGCGGACCGCGTTGAATCGGTCATTCGGGACAAAATCGTTTTCCTGGCGACAAACTCCGGCGCCGGACATTGGCGCAAGGATCTGACAGATGAATTGGTGAAGTTCTTTCCGGTTTACTCATACCTGATCGTCTATCGGCCCGAAACGACGCCCCTGCAAGTCGTCTCTATTCTTCACGGGCGCCGCGACGTCGAACAACTCCTCAGGGATCGTCTATGAGCCTTGCGGGTGAAGGCCCCACAAGTGAAACAAGAGATCGTAGGGGCGGGCCAAGGCCCGCCCCTACGAGTGCAAAGACAAGAGCAAAAGAAGAAGGGGGCGGACGAAGGTCCGCCCCCGTGAGAGAGGAGCAATCCTTGAGGCTGACTGGGATGCGTCCTTTGCTTAGGAGGCGTCCTTGATTTCTTCGCGGGCGCGCTTCTCGGCGTTCTTGGCTTCCGTACGGGCATTGACGTCCGGCTTGAGCACGCTGATGGCTTTGTACAGGTCCATGGCCTTGTCCCGCGACGGCGTAGCACAGGATTTGACGTCGCCAGTCGGCTTCGTGCCGGTCACGTCCCATTTCAGGCAGTTGAACTTGATGGAGAGATTGTGGCTGACGTGAAGGGCGGCGACGCAATCGTTCAGGGTCTTAAAACCCGCGCACGCATCCTTCAGACTGGTGCGTGGAGGCAGCGCGGCCTGCAACTGCAGAGACAGTTTCTTTTCCTGCTCTTTGTTGGCGGCGAGCTGTTCGCTGGCCGTGGGGCTTGGACCTTTCTTGATCCACTTGATTGGATTGTAGGAAGTCGCGGCTGCTCCGGCAGCACCAAAGAACACACCCACTCCTACAACGCTGACGAGAATCCATCTGTTTTTCATACTGACCTCTTTCGAGGGCCGGGCATGGCTCTGGCTTCAGTAAGCCACGGTCCCGGCTCGTCTCCGAGGCTTGGAAAGTACAGTACTCCCCCAATCGGTCAAGCTGGCCTTTTGGGCAGATGCTCAAAGTGCCGGATTTTCAAAGTAACGCTGTTTCAGGCGGGTTGCTGGTAGAGGCCGATAGTCGCACTATTCCTTCTCAGTGGTCGTGCGACATTCCGGCCATGTCGTGTGATGGTTTGGAGTTGCGGCGGAGCGCGGCCATCTTTGCGTCGTCGGCGGGAGCGAAATAGCCGACGGCGATTCCCATCGCGCCATCGCGCAAAGGTTTTCCAGTGGGATTGTCGTAGGTTGCGGAAACTTTCAGGACATCGCCTTTCGCAAATTTGTAACCGCCCTCTTGCACAAACAATTTCACGGGGACTGACTCAAGATGTCCTTCAGCGTCCGACTTCGCGTCGAGCGCGGCCACGGTTTCCTTGCGCGAGGCATCCTGCAGCACAATCTGCTTCCCGTAGTCATGCATATGACCGCCAACGCCGAGCAACACGCCGTCATATTTCACGGTCACTGCTCCGGTCTTCTCGCTTTTTCCCACCGGAACGTCGTAGCTGGAATCTCCGCACGACGCCACATCCATCCACGCGGGATAAACATTCTGGATCATCTTCCCGACGCTCCCAGCGCTCGCATCAACAAACGGGATCTGCACTTCGAGATAAGCCTTTTCATAAGATGTGGCAGTCGGGTTGTACACCATCGTTTCGATGCGGATCTTGTCGTGCGTTTGCACGCGATAGCCGTAGCCGGGGATTTCGGCCCAGTCGGTCAACTCGCTGCCCGCGCCGAAAATGTGTTCTTCCTTGTTGGGGCAGAGAAAGTCGGCGCGGTTCTCGTTCCAGAACGCCACGTGATGAAGGACGGTTCCCGGCACGGCGTCGCCACTGGCATCCACGAGCCTCGGATGATACGCGAGCAGCCAGCCGTCTATCGGCACTTCCCAGACTAGATCCGGCGGTTGCGGCATTTTCATGTGGCTGGTGTGCGCCGGGAGATTCATCGGGCCAACGCGAAGCGTGACAGTGTGCGCCGCGGCATCGAGCTTCGCATCCAGCGTCACGCCCTTCGCTACCGCGTGGTGCATGCCGCTTTGCATGAATCCGCCATGGTGCATGTGCTCCATGTCATGCGGTGGTGCAGCTGGTTTCTCCTGTTGAGCATCGGCCTTGAAAGGAGCCACTGCTGCGACAGCGGCCAGCAAGATGGTTCCGCAAATTGTGAGAGACGTTTTCATTGGGCGACTCCGCGCATGGATCCCGGCGTTCTGGCTGGAACATCTCTCATGATACTCCCGGGAAGAGGACGGCGGAATCGCGCGGCGGGGCTGTTGCTCAAAGTCAGCAACGCAGATGAAAGAGTGGAAATTCGAAATTGGAAATGCGGCAGCCTCGGCAAGGATCCGAGAAGACTGCCGCCCTCCAAGTGGCCGCGGAGGAAAGTTTTACTACAGTTTGTTGGGTGATTCGCCGGTGACGACGGGCAAGTCCTTGCGGTGGCTCCAGTCTTCCCAGGAGCCATCGTACATTTTCGCGTCGTAGCCGAGCATTTTTGCCGTGAAGTAAAGAACCGTGGCGCGCTGGCCGATGTGGCAGTAACTCACCATCAAGTTTCCCGGCTTCAAGCCTGCCGCGCGAAATAATTCCTTGATGGCGTCCGGACTTTTGAATTTGTTGTTGTCCTGGTCGACGACTTCGAGATAGGGAAGATTCGCCGCGCCCGGAATGTGTCCGCTGCGCGGATTTCCGTCGCTCTGCGATCCGTTGTAGAACTCGTGAGTCCGCGCGTCGAGGATGGTGACGCCGGGCTTGTTGAGATGGCTGCTCATCCAATCCGCGTCGGCCACGATTTCCTTGCGCGGTGCAGGCGTGATCAAGCCCTTCGCGGGCTGCTTGGTTTCCGTGGACACCGCGTGGTGGGTGGCCTGCCAAGCCACCAGTCCTCCATTCAAAATCGAAGTGCGGTCACCGAGGCCGAGATAGTCCAGAGTCCAGTAAACGCGGGTGGTAGGCGTCACCCAGTTCGTTCCGAAGTACAAAATGACATGGGAGCTGTTCGAAACGCCGAGCTTTTCGAAAACGGAGACAAGTTGCTCGACGGGCGGGAGCTCCAGCATTAAGGTCACTCCATGATTGTGGGGGGTGGAGATGCTTTCATATTCGAGGAACTGCGCGCCGGGAACGTGGCCTTTGTCGTAGTCTTTTTTGTCGCTGACCTGGAGCAGCACGAGGGAAGAATCCATAAGGTGGTCGGCGAGCCAATCGACAGTGACCAGCATGGGTTCGCGCGCCGGGCCGCTTGATTTCTTTTCCTGAGCGGATGCGATCGTGCTCAACAAGAGAAGGGCAAACGCGATTAGCGAAGATATTTTTGTCAGTTTATTCATGGTGCGTCCTCTAGCAAACCGTGCCAGTATGACGTTATACGCTATAGCGTTACACGCCATAGTGTCAAGGTTTAATTCGTCCGGTTTAGTTGAAGCTGGGTTCGCTGCTAGACTCGGCAGGGTCTTCACACGGAGAGGGAATGAAACTGATTCGATTCGGTGAGATGGGGCGGGAGAAGCCGGGCGTACTTCTCGATGATGGGACGCGGCTGGATGTTTCGGGGTTTGGTTCGGACTATGACGAAGAATTTTTTGCGAATGACGGATTGACGAAACTTCGAAACTGGTTGGCGAGGCAGGGCGCTTCCGCATTGCACGTTCGAGGATCGGTGCGATTGGGGCCGCCGATTTGCCGGCCGAGCAAAATTGTGTGCATCGGGCTGAATTTTCGGGACCACGCCGAAGAAAGCGGGATGGAGATTCCCAAGGAGCCGGTAATTTTTTTCAAAGCGACAACGGCGCTGGCGGGCCCGAATGACGCGCTGGTGATTCCCAAGAATGCCGCGAAGGTGGACTGGGAAGTGGAATTGGCAATCGTGATGGAGAAGAAAACGAGTTACGTGAGCAGAGAGCGCGCGCTGGATCATGTTGCTGGTTTTGCGCTTCACAATGATTATTCGGAGCGAGGCTTTCAACTGGAACGGGGAGGGCAATGGGTGAAAGGGAAGAGCGCGGATACCTTCGCGCCGTTGGGGCCGTTCCTGGCGACGAAAGATGAGATTTCTGATTTCAATCGGCTGGGAATGTGGTTGAAGGTGAATGGGGAGTTCCGGCAAAGAGGTTCCACTGCGAAGATGATTTTCGATGTGCCGACGCTGGTTGCTTATATCAGCGAATTCATGACGCTGCTACCGGGAGACGTGATCAGCACGGGGACGCCTCCGGGCGTCGGGTTGGGCATGAAGCCGCCGCAGTATCTGAAAGCAGGCGATGTGGTAGAGCTGGGAATCGATGGGCTGGGGGAATCACGGCAAGAAGTTGTGGACCACGGAACGGGACACTGAAACGATGCGCGTTGACGCTCATCAACATTTCTGGAGGTATAACGCGCGGGAGTACGGCTGGATAGACGACTCGATGGCGGCTCTGCGGCGCGATTTTCTTCCGGCCGATCTGAAGCCTGAGCTGGAGCGCAACGGGTTTCAGGGGTGCGTTGCGGTTCAAGCGCGGCAGACTTTGGAAGAGACGCGATGGCTCTTGGAATTGGCGGAGCACGCACCTTTCATTCTAGGGGTGGTGGGTTGGGTGAATTTGCGGTCGCCGCGATTGCGATTCGAATTGGAATCGTTGGCAGTCAATCCCAAGCTGGTGGGCGTTCGGCACATCGCGCAGAGCGAACCGGACGAGCGGTTTCTTCTTCAACCGGATTTTCTTCGCGGCATCGCCATGCTGGAAGAATTTGATCTGGCCTACGATATCCTGATTTATACGCGGCATCTTCCAGTGGCAGCGGAATTCGTGACGAAGTTTCCGCGGCAGCGTTTTGTTCTGGACCATCTGGCGAAGCCGCCGATCAAGAGCGGAGCCATTGACGTTTGGGCGCGTGCAATCCAGGGGCTGGCAGCATTTTCGAATGTCTATTGCAAAGTGTCTGGCCTGGTCACCGAGGCAGACTGGCAGGCATGGAAGCCGGAGGATATACGGCCGTATTTGGATCTGGTGTTCGAATGCTTCGGGCCGAGCCGATTGATGACTGGATCGGATTGGCCAGTGTGCACGGTGGCTGGTTCGTATTCGCGGGTCATGAATCTGACAAAGGATTATCTCGGGAAATACGCGGAGAAAGAAAGAAATGCGGTGTTAGGCGAAAACGCCGCGACGTTTTGGAGATTGAAACGGCCGGCGGAGCATCAAGCGCGCGACTAAGCGCCCGGCGTGTTCTACAATGCAGGGGAAAAGCGGCGCGGCGGCCGAAACCGGCTGCTAAAAAGGATTGAGCAGGTCCGGGTGAGATGCAGAAGGTGCTCAAACTCGATTCGAAAGACAACGTGCTGATCGCGCTGACCGATTTGAGCCAAGGGGAGCAGGTTTCTTTTGACTCCCAGTCGTACATTCTGGAATCGGACGTTCCTGCTAAACACAAGTTCGCGACGGAAGATTTGGCTGCCGGCGCAAGCGTCATTATGTACGGTGTGCTCGTCGGAAAAGCGACGGAGCTTATCCGGCGAGGCGGGCTGCTGACCACGCGCAACATCCATCATCAAGCCGCAGCGTTTCAGGAAAAAACGCAAGAATACCGGTGGACGCCGCCCGACGCGTCACGATGGAAGCAGCGAGAATTCCTGGGATATTGCCGATCCGACGGCCAGGTAGGCACGCGAAATTATTGGATTGTTGTTCCGCTGGTGTTCTGCGAAAACCGAAACATAGCGGTGCTGAAGCAGGCGTTTGAAGAAGAGCTGGGTTTCGCCGCGCCACAGGTGTATCGGCGGCAGGTGGCGGAACTAGCGCGGCTTTATGCCGATGGCCGAACCGACGAAATCAAGACGCGCGCGTTGACGGGTGACGCCGCGAGCCCGGCACGTTCCCGAGTTTTCGAAAATGTGGACGGCATCCAGTTTCTGCTGCACGAAGGAGGCTGCGGAGGAACGCGGGAAGATGCCAACAATCTCTGCGGACTGATCGCGGGCTACATCCATCATCCGAACGTGGCGGGCGCGACGGTCCTGAGCCTGGGCTGCCAGAATGCCCAAATTGGAATTCTGCGAGAGGAATTGCGGAAGCGGAATCCGAAGTTCGATAAGCCACTGGTGATCGTGGAGCAGCAGCAGAGCGGCACGGAAGTTGCGATGCTGACGGAAGCCATTCGAAGCACATTTCTGGGGTTGATGGAGGCGAATCGATGCCAACGCACGCCAGCGCCGCTTTCCAGCTTGTGTCTCGGGCTAAAGTGCGGGGGCTCGGATGGTTTTTCCGGCCTCTCGGCGAATCCTGCTATCGGGCACACGGCGGATATTCTGGCAGCACTCGGAGGGAGAACGATACTTTCTGAATTTCCGGAATTGTGCGGGGTGGAACAGGAACTCATCAATCGGAGCAGGCGCAAAGATGTTGCGGACCGGTTCATGCAGCTGATGAAAAGTTACGGTGCGCGAGCGAAAGCAGTTGGATCAGGCTTCGAAATGAATCCCAGCCCCGGGAATATGCGCGACGGATTATTGACGGATGCGATGAAATCCGCAGGCGCGGCAAAAAAAGGTGGAAATTCTCCGGTGAACGCGGTGATCGACTATCCGGAGTATTCCAGCGAGCCAGGGCTGAACCTGCAGTGTACGCCCGGAAACGACGTGGAATGCGTGACGGCACAAGTCGGCGCGGGAGCAAGCGTGGTGCTGTTCACAACCGGCCTGGGGACGCCAACGGGGAATCCCATCGCGCCGGTGGTGAAATTGGCGACAAATTCGGGGCTGGCACAGAGAATGCGGGACATCATCGACATCGACACGGGCGGAATTATTTCCGGAGAGAAAACTATCCAGCGGATGGGCGAAGAGATTCTGGACTACGTCATCCAGACGGCCAGCGGAGAAGCTCGCACGAAGGCGGAAGGGAAAGGCCAGGAAGATTTCATTCCGTGGAAAAGAGGAATCTCACTCTGAAGAGCCTGGGCAGCGGCACGAAAGATTTCAGGCTGGAAGGCAAAGTTGCCATCGTGACCGGCGGCGGCAGTGGCATCGGGCAGGCCATTGCCTTGCGATTTGCGGCGAATGGGGCGGAGGTTCGAATCGCGGATATCAACCTGCAACAGGCGGAAGCCACGGCGAAGCAAATTACCGATGCGGGCGGGCTGGCAACAGCGCACGCATGCGATGTTACGGACCAGCGGCAGGTTCGGGAAATTTTCAACGGAATCTTTGCCAAAGAGCGTGTCGGAATCCTGGTGAACAACGCGGGAATTTCGCACGTGGGCACCGTGGAGAGCACCACGGAGAAGGATTTCGACCGGCTATTCCGCGTCAATGTGAAGGGGGTCTACAACGGGATCCACGCGTGCATCGAACACATGAAAACAAATGGCGGAGGCGTCATCCTGAACATGGCATCCATCGCGGGCTCCGCGGCGCTTGCGGAACGCTTCGCCTACTCAATGACCAAAGGCGCGGTGATCGCCATGACGTACTCCGTGGCCAAGGATTACGTTCAGCACAACATCCGGTGCAATTGCATTTCGCCAGCGCGAGTGCATACGCCATTCGTGGACGACTATGTGCGGAAAAATTATCCGGGCAGAGAGAGCGAGATGTACGAGAAGCTGGCCCAATCGCAACCGATTGGACGAATGGGAAAACCGGAGGAAGTAGCTTCGCTGGCATTGTTTCTTTGTTGCGACGAAGCGGCTTTCGTTACCGGAGCGGATTATCCGCTGGATGGCGGGTTCTTTAACTTGCGCGGCTGAATTATGGATCTGCGGCTAAAAGGAAAAGTTGTCCTGGTCACCGGAGGCGCGAAAGGAATCGGCGCGGCGATTGTGCGTGGATGCTGCGCGGAAGGCGCGGTTCCCGTAATCGTCGACCGCGATGAGGAAGCGGGAGAACAGTTACAAGCCGAGTTGCGAGCAAGCAGAGCAGAAAGCGGCCTGATTATTGCGGAGCTATCCGCGCCGGAAGCCTGCGCAAGCGTCGTCGAAGGGACGATCCAGAAACTGGGGCGGCTGGATGCGCTGGTGAACAATGCGGGAGTCAACGACGGCGTCGGGCTTGAACAAGGCAGTCCGGAGAAATTCGTAGCTTCGCTGGAGCGCAATCTGGTCCATTACTACGCAATGGCGCACTATGCGCTGGGAGCGCTGAAGAAAGCGCGCGGCGCGATCGTGAACATCAGCTCGAAGACAGCGGTGACCGGACAAGGAGGGACTTCGGGCTACGTGGCCGCGAAGGGAGCCATTCTGGGACTCACGCGCGAGTGGGCCGCGGAACTTCTTCCACACGGAATTCGCGTCAACTCCGTGGTGCCCGCGGAAGTGATGACGCCGCTGTATCAGGAGTGGCTGGCGACATTTCCCGATCCGCAGCAGAAGCTGAAGGAAATTGTTGCGAAAATTCCGCTGGAAAAGCGGATGACGAAGGCGGAAGAGATCGCGGCCATGGTGTTGTTCCTGCTCTCGGAGCAAGCGAATCACATCACGGGCCAGCATTTGTTCGTGGACGGAGGATACGTGCATCTGGACCGCGCGCTTACATAACGGGCCGAAGCGCGCGATGCATTCCTCGCATCTGTGCGCCGTTTCTGTCCACGGAAGAGAAAACTACGTGATGACATCAACTGCGGTAAGTCAAATTGTCTTCCTCCTGGCGCTTTCGCCAACCGCGGCCGGGCAAGAATGGCGATTTTATGGTGGTGACGCTGGTGGAACGCGATCGTCGCCGCTCAAACAGATCAATCGTCAAAACGTTGGAGGCTTGAAGCGCGCGTGGACGTATCACATGGGAGAAGTGGACCGCGGAGGCAACGAAACGGACCGGCATCATACTGCGCCATTTGAGTCCACGCCCATCGTGATTGGCGGAGTACTTTACTTCTCGACGCCTTCCAATCGCGTGATTGCTCTCGATGCGGAAACTGGCCAGGAAATTTGGCAGTTCGATCCGCAAGCGGGGCGCACCGGCCCTCGCCAGTTTTTTCAACACCGCGGCGTGGCTTACTGGCAGAGTAAGACAGGAGGAGAGGGGCGGATTCTGTATGGCACTTTCGACGGACGCTTGATCGCTCTGGATGCGAAAAGCGGGAAAGCTTGCCGCGAATTTGGAAAAGACGGCACGGTTGATCTACGCGCAGGAGTCGCGGACGCTTATCCGGGCGCGGAATACTCTGTGACGTCGCCTCCCGCGATCTACCAAGATCTGGTCATTACGGGAGCGGCGGTTCCTGAATATCCGTCGAAAGGACCGAGTGGCGATGTGCGCGCGTTTGACGTCCGCTCGGGCAAACTTTTATGGACCTTCCACACCATTCCCCGACCGGGAGAATTGGGACACGAGAGTTGGGAGGGCGATGCGTGGAAGGAGCGCACCGGCGCGAACGTTTGGTCGATCATGAGCGTAGACGCAGAGCGCGGTTTGGTTTTTCTTCCCATTGGCTCGGCCTCATACGATTTTTACGGCGGAGACCGCAAGGGCCTGGGTCTGTTCAGCAACTGCCTGGTGGCGCTGGACGCCGCAACCGGAAAACTCGTCTGGTACTACCAGATGGTGCACCATGATATCTGGGATTACGATATGCCTGCGCAGCCCGTGCTGATTACGGTGCGGCGCGATGGCCGGGGAATCCCTGCGATTGCGCAGGTAACAAAGATGGGATTTGTATTTATTCTCGACCGGGTTACAGGAAAACCGTTGTTTCCTGTAGAGGAGAGAGCAGTTCCGAAGAGCGACGTGCCCGGCGAAGCTGCCTGGCCGACACAACCTTTTCCGGTCAAGCCTCCGCCTCTTGTTCGACAGTCTTTCAGTGAAGGCGACATCAGCTCGGTTACACCGGAATCGAATCACTATTGCGCCCAACTGTTTCATTCACTAGAAAACCACGGAATGTATACCCCCTATGGTCGGAAGATGACATTGGTGGTACCCGGCACATTGGGTGGAGCGAATTGGTCCGGCGCCTCTTTTGATAGCGCCTCCGGCTACTTGTTTGTCAACGCAAACGAATTGGGCGCGGTTGGAGCAATGGAGCTGCAGGGCGCTGACGCGCCCGTGCGGTACCGGAGAGGCTCCAAAGAAGGGGAGTATGCCCGCTTCTGGGACGAGCACCAATGGCCATGCCAGAAACCGCCATGGGGAACGCTCAACGCCGTGAATGTAAATAAGGGGGAGATTGTCTGGAAAGCGCCACTTGGAGTCGTAGATGAGCTGAAGACGACAACTGGCACGCCTAACCTTGGCGGCACGATTGTTACGGACGGTGGGGTGGTATTTATCGGGGCGACCATCGATAGCCGCTTTCGCGCATTCGATTCGCGAACAGGTAAGGAATTGTGGGCCGGCGACCTGGAAGCAAGCGCGCACGCCGCTCCGATCACTTACATGGGCAAGAAATCCGGCAAACAGTTCGTTGTGATTGCCGCGGGAGGAGGCGGATATTTCAGAGGGAAAGTGTCCGATGCGCTGGTGGCGTTTGCGCTGCCGGATTAGGCTAACCGAACGAACGTAATTTTGTAGGGACCCTCGTTCAGGAGACATTGCCGAATGGCTCGCTGGGAATGGAGAACTCAAAGATGGTCCGATCGCCAATAGGATTCAAATTATGCACGGGCCGCGCGCGATCGACGATGAGGCATTGTTGCCTCGGAGCGCTTCTAATACTGGCGACTGCAGGCCAGGGATTTGCCCAATCTAATGTGGTCGTGGTTCGCCCAAAAGAAATCCACGACGTGCTGGTAAACCCTGGAATGGGTATTACTACGTTTCAGAGATTCAACGGGCAAGAGCCAAATCCTCCTTTGAAATGGTCCGAGGTTGGGCCGGTTGCGAAACTGCCACAAGCACCCACGAAGCCGGATTTTCCGGATACTTCTATTTCGTATTGCCGCTGGTATTGGAACGTCCTGGAGCCGGAACCGGGCAAGTTTCATTGGGAGATTGTAGATCTGGCATTGGAAGAAGCTCGAGCGCATAGACAAACTCTCGCTATTCGCCTAATGCCATACTCCAACCAGGATCCTCTCCCTGACTGGTATCGGAACTCGGGGGCGCGCCGTGCCAACAAACCGACCGATAAGGACGGAGGAATCTGGCAGCCGGATTTTAGTGATGCGCTATTTCGCAAGTACTGGGGCGAGCTTGTGGCCCAGGTAGGAAAACGATACGACGGGAATCCGTATCTAGACAGCGTGGATATTTCGTCCGTGGGCTATTGGGGAGAGGGTTGGAGTCCGTACATGCCCGCGTTTGCGTACCAGAAGGAGCTGATTGATATTTGGCTGGAGGCGTTTCAGCGCACACCTTTGCTCATGAACTTTGACGAGCCACATGCGCTCACTTACGGTACGGAACATGGCGCGGGGTGGAGGCTGGATTGTCTGGGAGACATGCGCGCAAACTCCGACAATGAATATTTTCCGGCGGAAATGTTGGAGGTTTATCCGCAGCAAGTGGTGCGTGCCGGGATTCAGGACGTTTGGCAGCGCAGCCCGGTCTCGCTGGAGACTTGCTTCACGGTTGCGGGTTGGAAAGAGAAAGGCTACGACCTCGACTACATTCTCGATCAAGCACTGCGGTGGCATGTGAGTTCCGTGAACATCAAGTCCGCACCGATTCCGTCTGAATGGAAAAGTCAGTTTGAGAGCTTTCAGAAGAAGATGGGATACCGTTTTATTTTGCGGCGCCTGGAATATCCAAAGGTAGTTGACGCCGGCTCGATGATGCCGATTCATATGTGGTGGCTGAACGCGGGAGTCGCTCCTATTTACAGGGAATTCTCGCTGGCGGTGGAACTGCGATCTTCCAAGACGGCGACCGTCATTCGAATCCCGGTGGACGTCCGGAAATGGCTCCCTGGAGACGCCGTGTTCGATGGCACGGTGTACGTCCCGGAAAATCTGGCAGAAGGTACTTACGACTTCCGTGTTGCGATGCTGGATCAAAGGACGGCGCAACCGGCAATTCGTTTTGCCATCGAGGGCCGCCGTGACGACGGTTGGTATGGCATGGGGTCGGTCACGGTGAAAAAGCAGTGAAGCATTTCACGCTTCGGCGCGCTCGCAGAGGTGGGCGGTCACCTGAGGACCCAAGGGAACTGCAACCGGGACGGATGATCCGGTCATGCATCATGGCGATGCTGGCCGGAACGATTGCTTGGTGCGCGCCAGCCGCAGACGATGCACCGCCACCGCAGGCCTTCCGTGTTCGTCAACAGCCTTTGCCGCCGGGGCCACGAATCACACCCTTCCTGCAATATCAGGCGGAGCAAGCGTGGAGCGAGGACGATGATCGCCTAAGAGCATGGGATGGCATTCATAACGAAAAAGAATTGCTGAAGACGCAGGGCGAACTGCGGCAAAAACTCTTGCAAATGATCGGCGGCTTGCCGGAAGTAAAAACGGATTTGCGTCCGCGAATTACAGGCCGGATTCAGATGGATGGGTTCGCGATTGAAAAGCTTATTTTCCAGAGTTTGCCCGGCGTCTATGTCACGGCGCTCGTTTACGTGCCGGATGATCACTCCACGAAGCATCCAGCTGTGCTGGTGCCTGCGGGGCACGCGCCGGATGGAAAATTCCACTATCAAGCACTTAGTCAACGATTGGCGGGACGAGGGTACGTCGTGATCTCCTGGGACCCGGTTGGGCAGGGTGAACGCAGCCAGTTCTGGGATGCGAAAGCGGGCAAGAGCCGGTACAACCTGGTCTGTGGCGAACATGCGGTGATGGGAAACCTTGCCTATTTAGCCGGAGCGAATCTCGCGCGATGGGAAATATGGGATGGGATTCGCGCCGTCGATTATTTGCTCACCCGCGCTGAAGTTGACGGCGAGCGAATCAGCATCACGGGTACGAGCGGCGGCGGCTTTCAGGCCACTTTAATTGCCGCTCTCGATAAACGCATCAAAGTGGCCGTGCCTTCCTGCTATATCAGCGCGCTGCCGATGAGGATTTCTAACCGCATCTTTGCCGATCCCGACAGCGACCCCGAGCAAGATTTGTTTGGCATGGTTTCAAACGGCGTGGACCATCCCGGATTGCTGCTGCTGATGTATCCACGGCCCGTAATGGTGGCTGCGGCGGTACTCGATTTTTTCCCTATTGAAGGCACGCGCAAAACCGTCCGCGAAGTGCGAAGGCTGTACGAGCGTTTCGATCAAGGAGACCGAATTGCGCTGGTGGAAGGCTATCACCCGCATCAATTCTCAGACGAAAATCAGGAAGCCGCGCTCGACTTTCTCGACCGCTTCAATCAAATGCCGGTTCGACATGGACTTCCACCAATAAAGGAGCTCGAGGGCAAAGGATTGCAATGCACTGGAACGGGACAAGTCGTGCTCGAGTTCAGCGATGCAAAATCCTTAATGTCGGTGATCAAGGAGTATTTCGACGAGCACAAGACCGGGCCGAGACGCAGCCTCGCAAAGGAATATTACGATGAGAAATACAGTGGCGTGAAAAATTGGCAAGTCAGCGAGTATACCGGCGCCCCGGCCGGGCAAGAACAAATTACTTGGGAAGCTGCGGGGAGCTGGAGATCCGGCGCGGTGTTGATTGACCGCTATACGCTGCGACACAGCAAACTGCTTGAAATGCCGCTGCTGCACATTCACAAATCAGCTGCTAACAAACAAGCAGTTCTTTTGTGGTTCAGTGAAAACGGGAAAGCGACGGCAGCAGACTGGCCTGAAATCAAGAAGCATGTGGATGAAGGATACGACATCGTATCGTTTGACTTTCGAGGCTTCGGCGAAACTAGAATGCCGCATACAGCCGTTTCCCCGGATGACCCGACGCTGGGCGCGTTGGATTTTGATCACGCCTATGTCAATTCCATTTCAGGAGTGCTGGCAAATCATGTGTACAACTCTCTTCTGACCGGCAGGCCGTACTTTCTGCAAATGATTGAAGACGCAGAAATCGCCGGTCGTTTCGCTCGCGAGAAGTTGGGTGCGAAAGTAGAGGCTGTAACGGCTCCGAGTGTCGGATACACGCTCGCTAGCGCCATTGCGGAGACGCTGCCCGATTTCAAGCTATTGGCGAGGTCTGACGCGCAGGTCTTGAAGTGGTCTGAAATCGTGGAGCAGAAACGGGAGACCTGGCCGATACAATACCTACTGCCCTCGGGAGCCTATACTCATTAAGACTAGTTGGTTTGTCCGGCGTTTTGGCGGGACTGAGGCCAGTCGATTATCGGACAGTCTCGACTAATTTACGAGGCGCAAGATTCCGAAGCGAGTTGGCACGTGAAAGGTTTTTCCTTCGGGAATGATGCTCCAGGCAAGGAATTTGCGGCGATCGTCACCGCCCTCTCCCGCTGCCCTAAAGAAATTGGCCCGCCATTCAGCGCCGGGATGTATCGCGCCGACGTTCATTGACGAGACCGGTATGCGCATTTCCGCGGTCCACACGTGATTCTTGGCGTCAATGCGGGTGGCGTGGTCGAAGCCCGAATTCCAAGAGGCATCAGTAAAGGGGTTCTTGGTCTTATCGATTTCGAGATCGATCCACTGATTATTGGGGGCAACTTCGAACTCATAGTAGTGGTTCACTCGCTCCGGCTGAGGGTTCAGGAAAACTTCGGCCACGTCGCGACCCCAAAGCTGCCATCGCTCGACCTTCGGGTCCTCTCCCTGATAGACGTTCAGCGAGTCGTAGCGACACCAAAAGAGAAAGTAGATATGCGTATCAGTCCAAACGGATGCTACACGAGTGGAAATTTCCGGGAAGTGCGACATGCCCGAGGCGCTGGTGTCGAATTCCATTGACTCGGCTTGCTTCCAGGAAGGCTTAGAAGAATCACCATCCGGCAGGAAATCTATAAGGGACCGCTTTGACTGGAGTTTCATGTCGCTGGCATAGGACTGCTGAGGTATGGTGGCGATCTGGCCCAGACCCGAAAGGGGAAGCAAGGTGAATGCTGCTCCGGCGAGAGCACTAGTCAGAACTCCTATTTTCCAAAGTTTCATGAATAAGCTCCTTGGGTCCATGTCGATTCGATGCGCTCAAGAGTGGCGTGCGCCGTGTAGGTTTTCATTGGGTTTAATAGGAAGTTGAGCCCCGAGATTTATCCCACTTTGACAAGCGAAAGTAAACGATATAGAAGAAGCCAAACGCAGAAAAGAAATCCATAGCGGCGCGATCGAATGGCACTGGAGGATTCATGAGCGGAATGGGCCGGAGAGGCTGGCTGGAAAGCATGGGAATGTTTTTCGTGGCAAGCAGGCTGCCTAGGGCCTCAGTAACGTCGACGCCGGTCGTGCCGGAGAGTGCGGGGAAGCCGCTCCAGCTCGCGGATTTCCAACCGCGTAGCATGCTGCACGTTCCTGAGACCAAGGTGGCCCGACCGCGCTATCCGGTCATAGACATTCATACGCATCTCTCTTTTGCTGCCAAGGCGGAGAACGGAGTTGCGATTGGCGAAGAGATGAAGTACTTGGCGCCCGTCGAGGCGGTGCTGCCACTGATGGACCGAAAAAACATTCGTGTGATGGTCAACCTGACGGGCGGAGTTGGCAAAGGACTCGAGGAAACGATTCGAAGATTCCAGCAGCCTCATCCAGACCGTTTCGTAATCTTCACGGAACCGTGGTGGGAGCGCACGAATCAACCCGGTTACAGCAAGTTTCAAGCCGATGAGATCGTCCGGGCACAACGGGCGGGCGCGCGAGGACTAAAAATTCTCAAGACCCTGGGCCTTTACTTGCGTGAGGGAATCTCGAAGGGGCCATTGCTGAAAATTGATGATCCGCGGTTCGATGCCATGTGGGAAACATGCGGATCGCTGGGCATGCCGGTCGGGATTCATGTTTCCGATCCGGAGGCGTTCTTCCTTCCGATCGATCGTTTCAATGAACGCTTCGAGGAGTTGAATAACCATCCAGACTGGTCTTTTTACGGCGGCGATTTCCCTAGCAACGCCGAACTGTTGGAATCACGCAACCGCGTCCTGGCCCGCCACCCGAAGACTCAATTCATTGTGCTACATGTGGGCAATGACGCCGAAAATCTCCCTTACGTCAGCGAATGCATGGACCGTTTCCCCAATATGCATGTTGAACTTGGCGCACGGATTGGAGAGCTGGGACGCCAGCCGCGCACGGCGAGAAAGTTTTTCGAGAAATATCAGGATCGAATTCTTTTTGGAACGGACGCGGTTCCCCACGGAACGGATACGCCTCAGCAAATTTTCGTTGATCAACTTTACGAGATTTACTACCGCTTTCTCGAGACCGAAGACGAATATTTCGATTATGCACCCGCGCCGGTGCCTCCGCAGGGACGTTGGCGTATTTACGGTCTCGGGCTAGCCGACGGAATACTCAAGAAGGTTTATTATGAAAATGCCGCCCGGCTCTTGCGAGTCAAAATTTAACGGTTCTTCAAAAGGATTGACAAAGCAAGAAGTTTCTGCCAAAAAGAAAGCGAAACAATGGGAACGAAAGTAAAGAAAAGAAAAAGATGATCTTTTTTCTTCTTCGAGTTGCGATTGCCGGGTTGCTGGTGACTAGCTCTGGTGACTCGCGCCCAGGTGATTTCAAGATCATTGGCCCCGGCGGTGGCGGGGCAATGTTCCATCCAAGCATCAGTCCTCACGACCCCAACACTGTTCTGGTTGGATGCGACATGACCGGATCCTATGTAACGCATGATGCCGGCAAGTCTTGGCGCATGTTCAATCTACGCGGAGTCGTCCAGTTCTTCGTTTTCGATCCGCTCGATCGGAAGGTGATTTATGCACAATCCAACGGACTGTGGCGCAGCCAGGACGAGGGAGAGACCTGGAGTCTGTTTTATCCAAGGCCGTCCTCGGTGAAGAGCATCAAATTGAGTTCGGATCATTCGGACGAAGAACTAATTGCGGAACCCGATCCTCTGGGCGCCATCACGGCAATGGCCATCGATCCATCCGATTCCAAGGTCTTGTATGTCGCCGCCGGCAATCGAAAAAAGGAAACGTTTGCCTTCTTTATCTCGAGGGATGGAGGCCAGAATTGGATGAAAGAGAGGGAGTTGCCGGGACTGGCCAATAAGTTGTGGGTCAATTCTCACTCACCTGCCGACGCTCGGATGCTTCTGATTGCGGGTTCACATTTCATCGTGGAGAAGACCCCGTCGGGCATGCGGAAACTCTCCGTCCCCTCCGTAAAGACTTTCACGGATATTTCCGCGGGATTCAGGAAGGATGGCAAGCCGCTCATCTACGTTATCGGCGACGAAACTACCTTTGCATCGGATGACGAAGGAACAACATGGCGAAAGGCCACGCTGGGTCCAGGTGGCGGAAAAATGCGGGCGATCGCAACCAGCTTTGGGAATCCGGACACGGCCTACGTCTCTTACAGAGACCTGGAAGAGAGTGGAATCAAATGGCTAGGGGTTGGCAAAACTAGGGACGCGGGACGCCATTGGCAACTGGTTTGGAAAGAGGACAGCAATCCCGCCGCTAAGCCTGCGACAAATATCCACGACGCATGGATCACTGAACGATTTGGATCGGATTGGGGAGAAAATCCTCTGGCGCTTGCCGTAGCAGAGCAGGATGCCAACATTTGCTACGGAACGGATCTGGGAAGAACCATGCGTACAACGGACGGAGGCGCGAGTTGGGCCGCAGTTTATTCAAGAAAATCGGGTGAAAACGGATGGGTATCCACGGGCCTGGATGTAACGAACGCCTACGGTTACCACTTTGATCCCTTCGATCACAATCGGCAGTTTATTACCACGACAGATATTGGTCTTTTCCGCAGCGAAGATGGCGGTCAGTCCTGGATTAGTTCAACGCGAGGTGTGCCAAAGGAATGGATGAACACGACGTACTGGGTTGTGTTTGACCCCGAGGTGAAAGGGCGGGCCTGGAGCGTGAACAGCTGGACGCATGATTTGCCGCGGCCGAAGATGTGGAGGAGGAAAGGAATTGGGAGTTATCGGGGTGGCGTGTGCGGCAGCGACGACGGGGGAAGGACCTGGACAAAATCGAATGACGGAATGGAAGAAACCGCGGCGACGCATATCCTTCTGGACCCGACGAGCCCGCCTAGGGCACGCGTGCTCTATGTTGCCGCCTTTGGACGCGGGGTATACAAGAGCGTGGACGGAGGAAAGAGTTGGAAGCTGAAAAACGCTGGCATCACCCAGAAAGAACCCTTTGCCTGGAGAATTGTGAGAGACAGTAGAGGGACAGTTTACGTGCTGGTGGCGCGCCGCTCGGAGGATGGGAGCATAGGAACGGAGGGCGACGGAGCGATTTACAAGTCCACGGATGGAGCAGAAAACTGGAGCCGGGTGACGATGCCCGAGGGAAGCAACGCGCCGAACGGGTTGGCGGTTGATCCCAGCGCGCCAGATCGGCTTTATCTTGCGGCATGGGCCAGGGACAAAGGAGAGCACGGGGACGGTGGCGGCATCTACCTGTCGGTGAATGCAGGAGGGACCTGGAGGCAAGTGCTCGATCGTGATCGCCATATTTACGATGTCACCATAGATCCGCGCGACGCAAAAATACTCTACGCTTCAGGGTTTGAGTCCTCGGCGTGGAAATCAAACGACCGCGGAGAAAGCTGGGCGCGAATACCTGGTTTTAACTTCAAATGGGGACATCGCGTCATTCCGGACCCTGAAGATCCCAAAAAAGTTTACATCACAACCTTCGGCGGAGGCGTTTGGCATGGCTCTGTGGATGGAGAAGATCGTCCATTAGATATCGTGACGCCCGAGCTTCAGCCTGGACGATAGCGAAGGAACCTCCTGGCGGAAAAGAGACAAAGAGAACCGATGGAAAGTGCCTCCTTGTTGAACCAGGCGGACTGGCAACGTGCGCTGACAAACGGTCAGGCGCGGGCGGCAGAATTATTTGGCCGGCCGGAAACGGAGCAAAAACGGCTTGGCTATTTCCACACGCTTAAGGAGATCTGCCAACAGCCTTGGACGTGGCTGCGAACTTGCGATCGAATGATCGCAACCCGCGATGGCCTAAGACGGGATGTGGCAGGCATTCGAAGTCTTGCACTTACTGGATCCGGCAGTTCAGAGTATGCCGCCGAATGCGTGCGCCTCGCACTTCAAAATGAGCTAGGTATCTGCACGGAATCGATCAGCGGTGGAACGCTGCTAATGTATGGGGGAAAAGCCTTGCCTGCAGGAAGGCCCGGCTTGCTTGTTTCTTTGGCAAGATCAGGAGACAGCCCGGAGAGTAGCGGGGCGGTCGAGTTGCTACTAGGGACGGAGCCTGAGTACCGGCACGTTGTGGTGACCTGCAACGAGCAGGGGAGTTTAGCTAGAGCGTGGCGGGATCACGGGAGAGTACATGTCACCACACTTCCCGCCGAGACGCATGACAAGAGCCTGGTCATGACAAGCAGTTTCACCAACTTACTGCTGGCGGCGCGCTTCATCGGAATGCTGGAAAAGCCGGATGAGTATCGAAACGTGTGCGAGAGATTGAGCCAAATAACAAAAGAATTGATCCGGTCTTATTTTGACATGCTGGCAAAGATTGCCGCGGCAGATTTTCGCCGAGCCGTATTTCTAGGGAGTGGGCCGCGGTTTGCGGCCTCGCGCGAAGCGGCTTTGAAGATGCTGGAGCTGACATCCGGCCGCGTCACGACATTGTGCGAGACATATCTTGGATTTCGGCATGGCCCCATGAGCTACGCGCAAGATGACACTCTAATCGTTTGCAATTTATCGTGCGATTCCACGATACGCGCTTATGAACTGGACTTGCTGCGCGAATTGGACCGGAAGGAACTTGGATTGTCCAAAGTAATTGTTGGAGAAAATATTCCGAACTCTGTCGTTAGAGAGGGTGATGTAGTCATCGAGTGCCGGGGATTGAGTCAACTCGGGGACGAGGAGACTCCGACTGTGTATGTGGTTGTCGCCCAACTTCTGGCTTTTTTTCGTTGCCTTGAAGAAGGGCTTCAGCCTGATTCGCCGTCCGAGGGAGGAATCATTAACCGTGTAGTGGAAAAGTTTCCCCTTCACACATCTTCGTGAAGATCCCCCGAAAGCAGACTCTTGCAACTGGACGAATGAATCTGGAAGCCTGTATGCCGATGCGATGGACGGTCCTGTTCTTATTCCTGGGTGTTAACGCCGTACCTATTCAGGCTCAGGTGCGCGTGTGGGAAGGTGTCCTGAATCTTCCGACATACGAAGAGGGATTGCCTGATCCCAATCCTCCTTTCGACCAGTTCGCGGCCGGCCGATTCAATTATCCCTATACCCTGCGTAAAGAAATCACGGAGCAGCGAGTGGAGCACCGATGGCGCGCGATTTACTTTGAAAACGAATACTTGAAATGTTCGGTGTTGCCGGATTTGGGCGGGCATATTTACACGTGCATCGACAAAATCACCGGGCAGCCGATGTTCTATGCCAATCCTTCCATCAAGAAAGCCAGGATCGGTTATCGCGGGGCCTGGGCCGCATTTGGAGTCGAGTTTAATTTTCCGGTTTCCCACAATTGGGTCTCCATGTCGCCAGTGGATTTTGCGTACGCGAGCCGCGAGGACGGTAGTGCATCGATCACCGTGGGTAATATCGACAGAGTTTATGGAATGGAGTGGTCCGTCGAACTGACGCTGCGGCCCGGCTCCACGGTTCTCGAACAACACGTCACACTGAGCAATCGAAGCGATGTACGCCATCGTTTCTATTGGTGGAACAATGCTGCTGTCCAGGTTTGGGACGATTCTCAGATCCAATACCCCATGCGGTATGCTGCAGCACACGGGTTTGCGGAGGTGCAGAGGTGGCCTGTCGATTCACAGGGTAAAGATCTCAGCGTTATTCACAACCAGACCAACGGACCCGTGTCGATGTTCGTCCATGGAAGCCGCGAAAACTTCATGGGCGTGTGGCATCCCCGAACAAACGCGGGGACTGCGCATTTTGCCGATTATGCCGAGCTACCGGCGAAGAAAATTTGGTCCTGGGGTGTCGACGCAGAGGGTCTTGATTGGCGCAAAGCGCTTTCCGACAACAACAGCGCCTATGTCGAGCTGCAAGCAGGACTCTTTCGAAATCAGGAGACGTATGCATTCCTTGAACCGCGGCAGTCCATCGCTTTCACGGAATACTGGATGCCCGTCAGGGATACGGGCGGGATTTCCCGCGCGAATCTTGCCGGGGTGGTTCATTTGGAAAGAAAGGGCGGCCTGTTGGCGGTTGCCTTCAATGCCAACCGAAAGTTGCCGGGCGCTACGATCCGGATTTTGAATGGAAACAGTTCCTTGCTCAACGAGAAAGGAGATCTTGTACCAGAGCGAGTGTGGAAGAGAGAGATCCCGATTCCGGCCGCTAGCAGGAAATATACGTTTGAACTCGAGAGTGGCGAGAATGCCCTGCTGTTGAGGCAGACGGAAGGGGAGTATGACTGGACGCCTGAATCCGAAATTAAAGTTGGGCCACAAATTTCGTACAGGGTGCCGGATGAGACGCGTCGCTCCGAGGACGACTGGCTTCAGCAGGGCAAAACGGAAGAATTGAACGGTAACCTGGTGGCGGCCCTGCAAACCTATCAAAAAGCGTTGGTGAAGTTCCCCGCAGATTTTGAATTGTTGAAGGCGGCGGGACGACTTGACACGTGTCTAGATCGTTTCGAACAAGCGGTATCTCACCTCTCCGCCGCCCATGACCGAAATACTACCGATGCCGAGATTTCCTATTATCTTGGAATCGCGTACGAAGGTGTCGAAAGACAGAACGACGCTGCCGATGCATACCGCGAAGCGATGCGGTTACCGCCGTACCGCGCGGCCGCAGCACTGCGCCTTGCCGAACTGGAGGCTCGGCGAGGTAACTTGAAGGAGGCGAAAGAATTTTTGACGAAAAGCCTCGGATCCGAGCCAAATGACCTGCGTGCAGGCGAGGAGCTAGCGGCTGTATCGCGTGCGATCGGAAGGAATGTGGACGGTGAAAAGACAGCAAAGGAACTGCTGGCGCGCTTTCCGTTGAGCGGTTTTCTTCAGGAGGAACTTGGAAAAGCAAACGTATTACACCTTGCCGCCGACCCCTATCGAGTCTTCAGTGTTGCATCGGAATACGCACGGTTGGGGCTATACCGTCGAGCGTTGGAAGTTCTCTCCCGCGACTATCCGTCTCCTGAGGCGGATCAGAGCGAACCTGGCGCGGTCATCCCGCAGCAGAACCCGCTCGCTGCCTACTTTCGTGGGTACTGCCGCGAGAAACTCGGAGTGTCCGGGGCAAATGACTACTTGCAAGCCTCCCGACTCTCGACCGTAAATATATTTCCGCACACTATCGAAGACCAGCAAGCGCTCAAAGCGGCCATTCGCGCAAACGAGAACGACGCGACCGCTCATTACCTGCTGGGGACGTGGTATTTTGCGCGCGTGAGAACGGAAGAGGCCATTGGCGAATGGCGAGAAGCGCGAAAGCTCAATCCTCAAATACCGGTGCTGGAAGCCAGTCTCGGATTAGCGTTGCTGCACATGAAGAGAGATTTCACGGACGCCCTGAATGTATTCGCGGAAGGAATAAAAAAAGATCCATCGAACGTTGTGAACTATTCCGGTTCGGTTTCGGCGATGGCTGTTCTGGGGAAACCCGCGGCGGAGCGAGTGAAAGCACTCGAGCTTTATCCCGATCTAAACCGTATGCCCACTAGTTTGGTTTATGAACTGGCTTTGAACCGCACAGAGGAAGGGAACTATAAAGGCGCCACTGATTTGTTCCAGAACCGATTCTTCGGTAGCGAAGAAGGCGGGACAAACGTTCGCCAGGTGTGGATCGAAGTGAAGTTGCAAGAAGCCATTGGGTTGGCTCGAACTGGCCACTGCGACAAAGCCCTTGCAACAGCGAAAACACTTGGTTCGCCAGTTCCGGGACTTGCATTTACGCAAGACGGATTGAAACCATTACTGAATTCCGCTAGGACAAACTACTTGCTCGGCGAGGTGTCCTCTACTTGCGGTCAAGAAGAGGCGAATCGAAGGTACCGGCTTTCGGCGCAAGCGAACGAGACTTCGGATATTGTGTGGGCATGGGCCTCGACGAAGAAGCTGGGGAGCTATGATCCAGCTCTATGGCGGGAACGTCTTTCAGCAGCATTGTTACAAGCGGAGTCCAACGCACTAACCGGCGCCAATCAGGGTTGGTGGGCCTACTTGGTTGGGGTCTTGCAGATGGCGCTTGGACACGAAGTTCAGGGCAAAGCTTCCCTCCGCGAATCCTTGCTCTTGCCCGACAACCGAATGTCTTATCACTTGAGCCGCCTGGCAATGGAAGGTGCTACACCTCGATAACTTCAATGCGTTTCTTGCGGAGTTCCTCAGTGAATTCCTGAGGAGCGCGGTTGTCCGTGATCAGACGACGAATTCTGTCGAACGGGCCAATCTTTGAGACGCTTCTCCGACCCAGTTTGCTGAAATCCGTGACAACATTGACCTCTTTGGCAGAGCGAATCATCACGTTGTTCAACTGCGCTTCGAGCACATCCGGCGTCGAGGGGCCGTTCTCGAGATCGAAGCCGTCGACGGCGAGGAAAAGGCGGTCGGCGTGGAACTCGTTCATCATGGCTTCCGCTTGAGGTCCTACGAAGGAGCAGGCGAGCGGACGCAACAGCCCACCGATCATAATTAACGATATACCGGGAGCATCCGCCAGCTCGACCGCTATGTTCAACGCATTCGTAATGACCGTAAGCGATTGAACTTTCAGCCTTTTCAAGTGCCGGGCGACCTCCGCCGTGGTTGTTCCAGAGTCGAGAATGATGGTTTCACCCGGCTGTACCAATTCTGCCGCGGCCCTTCCGATCCTGACTTTTTCATCTCGATGCAGAGTTTCTTTGGTGCGAAGAGGGTAATCCTGGGTCGCTTCCAAGCGCCGGACAGCACCGCCGTGCGAACGAACCACTGCCCCGATGGAAGCAAGAGCGTCGAGGTCATTGCGGACTGTGACGGCGGATATCGAGAATCGCTTGACCATATCCGCGACGGTTACTTGGCCGTCTTGGTCAACGAGGTCCAGCACACTCCGGCGTCGCTGTTCTGTTAGCAGACGGGCTTTGGGGGTCATGCACCGTTTCCGTAAAGCCAGTATAGGGCGACTATTTCAGTTGCGTCAAATGACGAAAGCATAGCTCAGTAGAATGCTTTCTTATGCTTTCGCTTTGTGTCGTTCATGCTCCATTTGTTGTTGCGTTTGCTTTTCTATTGTGATACATGGATTCTCCAAGAGCGCTTTGTGGGGAGGTATGCCTTGAAGCATAGAGTCGCGTTTACCTGTGTTATTTGCTTGGCACTTGTACTCTGCACGTCCGCGGCGCTATTCGGCCAGGGAACGGATCTCGGCACTATTCGGGGAACGGTGACAGACTCCACGGGAGCTGTCATTCCCGGTGCGAAGGTGATGGTCACCGACACCCTTACCAACGCGCCGCGGGAAACAAGAGCGAATTCTCAGGGCAACTATGAAATGTTCGGGCTGAAACCCGGGACGTACACGGTGACAATCACCGCCGCGGGAATGAGCACGAAAGAAACGACGGACGTCGTCTTGAGCGGCAGCGACACGGTGAGCGTCGATGCCGTGCTCAAGGTTTCGGCGACGCAAGAGAGCGTGGTCGTCACCATGGAAGCGCCGACCATCAACACCGAAAACCAAACCATCAGTACAGCGATTTCGAGCCAGGAGATTATTGAGCTTCCGCGCGACAGTCGTGACGTGTACACATTCCTTTACTTAAATCCTAACATTACGCAGGGCGTTAATGATGGCGAATTCAAATTCCTGGGCTTCCAGAGTTATGGCGCCAACTTTACCCTCGACGGTCAGAGATCCACTGACGCGGTTTTCGGCGTGCACACTCAGAGCGAACCGTCCCTGGAAGCCGTGGGCGAACTCAACGTACTGTCGAATGATTTCAGCGCCGAATATGCCGGTATTGCCAACATTCGCGTTACCACGAAACGAGGCGAATCGCAGTTCCACGGCTCCACGTTTTACAACAACAAGAACTCGGCTCTGGCTGCGCTGCAGATACAGGACAAACAGGGCATGAGGGATTTCTTGCCCAATCAGTTCGTCGCCCACTATCCCACTCCATACTTCAATTTCAACGACTTTGGAGGGTCCTTAGGCGGCCCCGTTCCCGGCGTCAAGAAAACCTGGTTTTTTACCGCCTATGAACGGAACTACGCAAGGTCGCCAGTAAATATCTTCAACAATAAGTTACTTCATCCGGCGTTCTGGGGCGGTGATTTCTCGCCTTTGATTAGCGATCCTGCGACAAGCAATCCACGATTACTCCCCGATGTGCCCGCGAGTGTAAATCTGACGCAGGCTGAAAAAACAGCTGACACTTATCAAGGCGCGGGCCAACAGTTCGTCAACATCCCGTCGCGTCTCCTGAATCCTGATGTGCAAAAACTCATTAACACGTACTTTCCAAAGATAAGTACGGGAGTGCAAATGGACGTGAACCCGAAAACGAGCCTAGCGACTGGTCGGATCGCCGGGGGATTTGAGACGCTACTTCCAGGCGGCTCCACTCGGGACTTGGGAACCCTCCGAGTCGACCACGATTTCACAGCTAAAGATCACGTTTACGTGGTTTACAACGTCTCGGCCTTTGCGGGTACGAGTTCTCCAATAGTCCCACCCTTTACCGGACTCGGTCTTATTCAGATCGACCGTCGAAATAATACCGTCTCTGGCTCCTACTTGCGCACGATTCACAATAACCTGATCAATGAACTGCGCGGCGGATTCAATCGTGAGTACAGCTTTCGTCATAGCATCACAACACTGGACAGTTTCCTCTCAAGCATCGGCTTTGATTCGAGCGACATTAACGCCTACGCGGCAGTCGTCGGCCAGTCACAGCTCAATACACACGGACATACGGCAATCAGCTATGGCTCTTCTTTCGCCGCCATCGGGAGCGGCGGGCGAAACACGGAGCGGCCGTTGAGTCAATACCTTGCCACATTTGGAGACACGCTTACCTGGGTGCTGAACAAACACAACCTGAAGATGGGTGCCGATCTCGTGCGAAACGTTGGACAAGACGGTTTCGCTTCCGGCCGCAGCGATCCTCGCGGCACGATGACCTACGCGGTCCCCAAGACTGGTTGCCAGGCAAACCCCTGCTTGGGGGCCAGTACGGATCCGTTCACGGATCTGTTGCTCGGGCTGCCAGCTACCAGTGTCACATATGTTTCTCAGTCTCGCCCACCCATGGACGTACACAACTGGGAACAGGGTTACTTTTTCCAGGACGATTGGAAGATGACGCCGAGGCTAACAGTTAATCTGGGGCTGCGCTACGAGCTAATCTCACCATTTATTGATAAGAACGACATTTTGCTAAACTTCGATCCTGCCGGCAATAACGGAATAGGACGAATTATCGTCCCTTCCGCGAAAACCATTCAATTCCTGGATCCCCGGATTCCCGCATCGTTCCAAATTGTTACTGCCGACAAATCAGGCCTGGGCATCGGTCGCGGTTTGGTACGGACAGACAAGAATAACTTTGCACCTCGGATTGGTGTTGCACTGCGGCTTGGCACGAACTCGGTTGTGCGCGGCGGATATGGCATTTACTATCCAACTGCTGCCGCACATGGGATTCGCGATCCTCTCTCGACCAACGCCTTCAATCAGCGGCTCACCAAGACCGACCAAGGCGTAAACCCGACTCAGTTGCAGCCGTGGCCAGGATTTTCTCACGGTTTTAGTCCGCTAACCGGCGGTGATCTCAGGACGTTGGGGGGTGCCCCTTCCATAAATGCGGTTCCGGTCGGGCTTCACCAACCGATGATTCACCAGTACAACGCCACCTATGAGCGGGAGTTGGGGCTGAAAACGTCGGTTCGCCTCTCCTATTTGGGCATTACGTCGAAGGGACTGGTCGCAGGCAAAGACCTTAACGAGCTGAAACCAAGTAATGTTGGTTTCGCCACAACCACGGGAGATGGAGTTACTCCCTGCGATCCGGATGCCGGAGACTGCCTACCTTCGCCAGCAGAGATAGCCCGGCTACCCTTCCCTGCGTTAGGAGACTTTTTGGAGAGCTTCGGAAACTTCGGCCATGGCCAGTCGAACATTTTCCAGATACAGGTTGAGCGCCGCTATGGAAGCGGGTTCATGTTTAATGCCTCCTATAGCTACGTGGATCAGAAATCCACGGGTCTGGACACGGGCAATGACAGCCTCGGTGGCATTGCATACAATCCATTCAATCCCGATCACGATTACGGCACGGATGCGTGGGTATCTCGCCACCGTTTCGTCTTGTATGGACTCTATGACTTACCTGTTGGCCGCGGTAGGAAATTAGGAACGTCGATTTCCAGATGGGCTGATGCCGTGGTTGGCGGTTGGCAGACAACATTTCAGATGTTTGCTAAGACGGGAACTGGGTTTACACCTTTTTGGTCGTGCGACAATTGTCAGAATAGTCCAAGTACCTTTCCCGGTAACATCGCCGTCTCCTCGATTACGGCGGTCGGAGACTTCAGTGACTTCATCACGTACCGTCCTCTGGTCGTGGGCAACTACAACCACCAGGTGGGAGACCAACTCTTCGATCCAAATGCATTTGCCCCTCCAACGGTAGGTGCCGATGTGTTTGACAATCCTCTAGCAGCCAAGCGGAACTTGTTGTGGGGACCTGGCGCGTGGGGAGTGAATCTCGGTCTGCACAAGAACTTTCGGTTCGGAGAAAGGGTCAATGCCCAGCTTGGGGCTGACTTTAACAATGTCTTCAATCACCCCTTGCGAGCGCCGAACCAGGACTTCGGCGGTGGAGGGGGTACTTTTGCCTATCTCGGTGGATTCAATATCCACGTAAATCCAGCCACTTTGCAGTTGATGCCTATCACGTCGGCCGACATTAGCCCTAACCCGGACTTCGGACGCGCGTTCCAGACTTTCCCGCAAGAAGGCGTTGACAGCCGGCGTGCCGTTCGGTTGAGGCTGCGAATCACGTTCTGATTCGCAGAACGAGAACGAATAAATAGGAGAAAGAGGGGCGGCCTCGCGGGTCGCCCCTTTTTCATAGCGAACGATGTTTTGTGGTGCAAATGGCTGGCATCTGGTGTTACCGAAGTGATGAAATAATAGAAAGAAGGTCGCGCTCCGTGGGGCTTAGCATCTTCAATTCGATGGTAATCGCCGTTTAGAGCGGAGGATTGGAGTGAAGCTGTCGCCAGGCAAGCGAAAGAGGCTCGAAGCCGTCTCGGATTCTCGCGGCGTCATTGGCGCGCTTGCG
>Ga0210407_10000709_pt1 | contig 35769 bp, 29 predicted proteins | sample IncBWC27MmetaG_FD_150860 | JGI IMG/M metagenome (GOLD analysis project Ga0210407, IMG submission 150860) | Forest soil microbial communities from Barre Woods Harvard Forest LTER site, Petersham, Massachusetts, United States - Inc-BW-C-27-M | ecosystem: Environmental > Terrestrial > Soil >...
GCACAGCCAGCCAAGCCTGTCCCACTGACCAAACCGCGGTTTTGCTAGCCATCCGTGCCGCGTAGTTTCAACCAGTCAACAGAAAAAAGTGCCTTTCACGGCACCGGTCTAACAGGTTGTGTGAATCAGTACCGCTAAACGCGCTTGTATTGACTGGTCGTCAACTTTCGGGTGGCCGGCAAGCCGGGATTTGACTCACTGCCCAGGCGGCGGTGCAACGTACGCTCGCCTGTGATCCACGCGGTAAGGTGAGCCAGCAGCGTTTGCCGCTTGCCTTTGCGCGGCCTCCACACGAACCTCGATGGTGTGGACGAGCCCGTCGCGTGCGGGCGGCGCAAACGCCAGGCTGTATTCATGACGGACCAGTTGTGCGATCTCCGCGTACACGGAATTGAATTCTTTTGTGTTTGCAGGGAAATAGGCGCGGCCGCCGGTCGATTCCGCCATCCGTTTCAAGAGTTGGTTGGCTTGCTCGAACTGCTGCGCTGTCTTGCTCGAGTTTGTGGCGGGCGTTTTCTTCTTGCCGGGGGACTGGGGGTTCTGCAAATCGCCTGCCAGCGAAACGGCCAGCAGGCGCACGTCACTAACTCTGAGCTGCTGCATTGCCCGTGTGGATTCGCTCGATGGAGACGTATCCACGCCTGTTGTAAGCAGGGCGATTGTCTTTTTGCCTGAGACACTCGCAAGCCATTCCAGCACTTTCGAAATACTGGAAGTCAAATTCAGGGAACCAAAACCCAGGTTGAATCGCAATTGTCCAAAGGCCGCAAGCGCAGCCTGCTTATCCGACGTGAAATCGAGCAGCGCCGCGGGCGAATCCGCATATTTCACAACCGCGACCCGATCGTCGTTGGAAAGCCCGTTAAGCAATGCGACAGCTGCCTGGAGGTGCCCGCCCTCCAGGAGATAGACGGCAGGGCCGGCTTCGATCAGCAGGAGAACCTGCGCCGGCTCCTCCACCGCGGCAAATCCAGTGAGTGGCTGCTCGATCCCGTTATCGAATATGCGGAAGTCTTCGCGCCGCAAGCCTTCAACGAAGCGGCCGCCCGGATCAGTGACAATCACCCCGACACTGACGCGGTCAACGCTGACTTGAATCGTCTGCTTTGGTAGTTGCGGATTTTCCTGCGCGCCCGTGAAAGAACACGCGCAGAGCACGGTGGCGAAGAGCAGCGCCGCCTGCGGAAGTCGAAAAGATTTCATCGCCTCGCTATTCGACCCACTGGTCCCAATGGATGCCCTTCGTGTCTTTCCACGAGACGCTGGAAGAATAGTGCAGATGCCGCGAGACCACTTGCAGATTCATCTGCCCGAGCCAATCCGGCGCCGTCGTCGGCACCGCTTCCTTCGATGCGCTCACGGTTTTCGCCATCGCGCTCTTTTTCACATCCTGCATCCAACGATCCCTCGCTGCTTGCCAATCGACTTTCTGAAAGTCGAAATAACCGAGGCCGCTGAGATTTCCCGGGAATTGCGCGCGGCCGGCCTGAAATTGCGGCACGCTGGCGAGGCCGGCTGTCGTGGAAGCATTCGCGCGACCGGCCAGCACTTCGCGAATAGTCTCGATCCGCGTGGCGCCCAGAATCATGTCCTGCGTGACCGCAACATTGAAAAAGTTCCAAGCTGCCGTGCCTGCGCCGCTTTGTTTTCCCCCAAGCGAGATCTTCAGAAATGTCACATCGCCTTCATTTCGCTCCGAAGTGATCTGCTCGCTGAACACAGTCCGCATGAGCCTGAGAGTCTCCGGCTTCTTTCGAATTGCCAGGAAATACACCTGCTTCGCCGTATCCATCGACGGGCTCGTCTGCATCGAAGCAAATTCTCCGGTGAGCAATCCAAGCGCGTCCGGCACGGGCATTCCCAGTTTCTGCTGCGCCATCGTGTCAACTAAATCGACGTTGCCTTGCTGCGTCTGGGGAAACGCGGCGCGCGCCACGCGCTTCACCGTGTCGTAGATGCCCTGCAAATTCAATTGCGCCGACGTGTAAGAAATCGCATCTGCCGGCACGAAAGCGAGCGAAGCTGGCGACGGCTGTCCCGTGGACCAAATGTCAAAGGGCGTCCCGGGGGCGGCATCTCCCAGGATTGCCGCCTGCACGTGCGTTTTCGCCCCTTCGAACGTGACGTGCCCGCTGAGCGAGTGCACCGCGTCCAGCCGCGCGGCGTCCAGCAAAGGGCGAACCTGGAACATGCCCGCTTTCGAATCTTCCGCAAAATTCTTCAAATCCGGAATCCGCAGAAAAAATTCAATCAAGCCGCTGCCCAGGTTCGCTTGCGCTTCCTGGTACGCCGCGGATTGCCCCAGCGACGCCGCTCCCGCAGCTTTTCCATCGAGCCGGCCCAACAAATCTTCCATAACCGTCCGTTCGCCCGCGATCACCGCATACTTCCCATGCTCGGCCCAATAGCTCGCGCCGCCCTTGCCTTCAGTTTTGAGTACTTGAACGCCCCCGACATTGACTTGCGAAATCTGCTGCGGCTCTTTCACGCTCGCGCGCATCAGCAGGATCGCTTTCGTCAGCAGCATTTCTTTTCCCGTGCGGTCGTACACAAAAAACATGCCGTTCCACGCCGGCGTTTTTGCATCCGCCACCGCCGCTCCATTCGAAAGATTTCGCCTCACCGGCGCGCCCACGTACCCGGCCGTGAACGAATTTTCCAGCAGCCCCGCGAATTCCTGGAATTGCTCCGGCGTAATTTTCGGCTGCCCCGATTTTTCTTCCGAAGACCCGAGCATCCCCGCCGCCATCGCCGAACGCACCGGCGCAAAATCAGCATCGTCCCACAGCGCGAGCAGCGCGTTCGCCTTTCGAACGTCGGGAGACGGGACTCCGCGCCAAATCAAATAGAACATCGTCCGCGGTGACATTTGCGCCGGCTCCAGCGGAGCTTGCGCGCGCGCCGCGTTCGGCGCGCATACACAAAACACGATTGCAATTGGCAGCAGGATTCGGCGGCTCAATACTTTCATCGGAGCGCTCCAGGGAAACGGGATGGGAAAGGCTTACTTTTTTGGGTAGTGTGTCAGTTTGAATTTTCTTAATCGTGACAATAGGGGTCAAAATTCAAACTGACCCACTACCACTTTTTAATGCTAGCGCGGCGGGCCAATGGACAGAAGCCCTGTCCCGCTCTGAGTTTCCAGAACGCGGAACAGGGCCTCCCTACGTAAAACGAAATTGCACCACCGGCAAGGGGGCAAATTGAATTACGGCTTGGTCGGAGCCGCAGCAGACGCCGGCGTCACGGCTGGCGCAGCAGCGGCAGGGGCGCCGCCTTCCTTCGGAGTCGCCAGGTACCCGGTGATCTGATTTTTGCCGACGTCGAACACCACGATTTCGTACGGCGCCATGCGCGCGCTGCCCTTCACGTAAAACTGCACCGGCTCGCCGGACGTCTTGTCCTTCTTTTCGATGGTCTTGTCGTCCGCTACGACCGTCAGCGTGTACTTCGCCTTTTTCGGGTCCGTCCTGTTCAGCGACATCTGCACCGGCCCGACGCGCTGCGCGTTCTTCGATTTCGTCAGCGTGAACTCGTAATAGTTGCGGTCGCCGCGCCGCCTCAACTCGTCCAAATCGTCCTTGTTGTGCGCGATCAGCCCGCTCATCACGTTCATGTCGCCCAGGCTCCGTTCCAGCTTGCCTTTCGTCGCTTCCAGGTCGCTCTTCGTCGCTTCGATGTCTTTCTTCGCGCCGCCCACTTCCGTGGCCACCGCGCCGATTTTTTCTTCGCTTTCCTTCTGCACTTGCGTAAGCTGCGCGGTCAGCTTGTCGTCCGCTGTCTGCTGCTCCTTGCGGATGGATTCCGCGCGGCTCTTGGCCTGCGCCAGCTCAGACTGCGTCAAGCCCATTCTCTGCGTGGTGATTTCCATCTTGCTTTTCAAGTCCGCGATGCGCGTGTTCGCCTGGTCCAGTTGCGCGGTCAGAATCTTGTTCTGCTCCTGCTGCTTGGCCAGGTCCTGGCTCAGGCGCGTCTCCGTGGAATAGCCGGCGATGCCCAGCACCACGATCGCGGCCGCTATTAGAACCAGCAGAATCGAAATCCACCGCGGCGTCCCCGCCGCTTCGTAGCCATACGATTCCTGCGGCGTCGGTATGTTTGGAGAAATGCTCATTCCCCCTCCTCTGAGATGTGTGCGACCCCTGCCAATCGTCTTGACTTGAAATTATCGCCTGCCTTCGCCCATCTGTCCACCAGTGGGAAAGACAGAAGCAACGAAGTAAGAAGGTACGGAAGTAGAGACGCTTTGCGGCAAGCAGGTTCAGACATGTTGAGCGTTCCTTTCTGCGACCTGCAATGGGCGCTTCTGCTGGAGGGCACCCCCCACCCCGGGTGTTTTTGTGCAAAGAGTGCGGAATCGTCTGAAAATAAAAGAGTTGAGTTTTTGGCGGGTGCAAAAGAGTGCGCAAGAATGTGAAAAGAAAGAACTTGAATGAAAATCGAGTTCTCGTCGGGATGACTGGGCAAGGCTTTCCAGAATGGGAAGAATACCCCCCTCCCCCGGTTTTGTGTAAGTGCTGCATCTAAAGGGTTTAGTCATTGTCGTAAGTTCTTTTGTTTGCAACACCTACGGGGTGCCACATAAGTGTTGCAGCTAAAGGATTTAGGAAAGGGAAAGCGACGATGTAAAGACGTAACGAAGTAAGGAAGGGACTTGGATCGGCGAGGATGGGGCTTGGCAAACACAAACAAGTGTATCAGAAAGTAGTCCAGTTGTCAATTTATTTCTTGTATATCATTCGAATGGAGCGGCAAGTTGAAGAAGGTGCGGCCACTTAGGGTAAGCTAGGCGGCCAAATCGCGGCAGAGGAGTTCGGCTTGTTCGAGGACGGTTTGGGTGGCTTTCTCCTGTTTGTCGGGCGGATAGCCGTGTTTGCGAAGGATGCGCTTGACCATGGAGCGCAGCTTGGCCTTGACGCTTTCTTTGACGGTCCAGTCGATGGAAGTGTTTTTGTGGACGGTGTCTACCAACTCGCGGGCGATGGTTTTTAGTGTGTCGTCGCCTAAGACCTTGACGGCGCTGTCGTTGACTTCAAGGGCGTCGTAGAAGGCCAGTTCTTCGGTAGTGAAGCCAAGGTCTTCGCCTCGTTTCTCCGCTTCGCGCATCTGCTTGGCAAGGTCAATCAACTCTTGCAAGATTTGGGCCGTTTCAATGGCGCGGTTCTGGTATTTGCGGATGGACTCTTCAAAGCATTTCTGGGAACTTACGCGATTGGACGAGATTCCTTTTCGCTCTAACCTTGATTTCGTCGTTCAGAAGTTTCTTTAGAGCCTCGAACGCTAGGTTTCTTGTGGAAGACCTTTCACTTCGGCCAAGAACTGGTCGGAAAGGATCGAAATTTCCGGAGATTTAAGGCCCGCGCCGGAGAAAATGTCAATGATGCGGGCGGATGCGCGGCGTACCGGACGCAATTGCTGGAGTTGCGGTGTATAAAGCTGCTGGTGAATCTCTACCCCGGAATGATTCGGCGCGTCACGAGGGGCGGCTCGAACCTATTCGGTCGATCTGGACTTTTGAACCAGTTCCCAAACCGGGAACGCGACTTGTCGGATCGGCAAGGAATGCATGGAGCGTGATTTGACAGCTGCGGGCGATTTTCCTCAATTCTAAGGAAATCTCGCCTTGACCCGGTAGGAGGTTTTCAACAAGGGCTGGGGTGATCTCTTTGGACAACGCCAATAAGTAGTGGTACGCTTGCAAAAGATCAGGAGGCGCAGAAAAAGCGAAACTTGCCGATGGCCTTTGAAGTGCACACAATTTCTGCTGAATGAATTGCAAGTCAGGAGGGCTGCGCGAGCTGCGCAAAAAGAACAAAGATGAAACCAAAGATTTTTTCCTTCTTCGCGGGAAGCGGTTTTTTAGACCTGGGTTTTGAGTCCGAAAGCTTCTCTGTCGCATACGTCAACGAATTTCACCCCAAGTTCCTGGACGCCTATAAGTACTCACGAAAAAAGCTGAATCACGAGCCGCCGCAATACGGCTATTATTCTGGCTCCATCAGCGACTTCCGAAAGCCCGAATTAGAGCGATTTCTCAGGGCAAAGGTGAGTGAAGGCCGCAGAGAAGGTGATCTGGTCGGATTCATCGGTGGGCCACCATGCCCAGATTTTTCAATTGGCGGCAAGAACCGCGGAAGGCACGGTGACAACGGAAAACTCTCGCGTGTCTACGCCGATTTGATTTGCCACCACAAGCCCGATTTTTTCCTGTTCGAAAACGTGAAGGGCTTGTGGAGCACTAAGCGTCACCGTGAGTTCTACGGCGAATTGAAGGAATCTCTCCGCACCTCAGGCTACCAGCTCACGGAGCGGCTAATCAACGCCATCGAGTACGGCGTGCCCCAGGACCGGGAGCGAATCGTTCTTCTCGGATTTCGCCGCAGTGTCACGCACCGCGCACGGCCGAATGGAAAAGAAGGCGATGGATTCCCGTGGCTCAAATACGCCGAGTATCCGGACCGAACAGCATTTCAGTTTAGGTGGCCACTCGCTGAACCGTTCCGGCCGGGAAAGATGTCCGCTTGTCCAGCGGACATTCCCATGCAGCTCACCGTGGAACACTGGTTCCGCGAGAACGGCGTGAGCGATCACCCAAACGCCGAACACTGCTTCAAGCCGCGCGCCGGGCTGGCTCGATTCGAAGCGGTCGATGAGGGCGACGACAGCAAGAAGTCGTTCAAGCGACTCCACCGCTGGCGGTACTCGCCGACTGCTTGCTACGGAAACAACGAGGTCCACCTGCACCCCTACGCGGCTCGGCGCATATCGGTGGCCGAGGCCTTGGCCGTCCAATCGCTCCCGAAGGAATTCGAATTGCCGGCAGACATGACGCTCTCGGCTATGTTCAAGACCGTGGGCAACGGTGTACCATTTCTGGCTGCTCGGATGATTGCCCGTTCAGTAAAGGACTTCCTCAAGAAGCCACATGCGATTGACACCTTCGGATATCGTTCAGGCGATTGGAAAGCTGCCTACCAACCGTCCCTACAACTACATTGAGAAGGCCACCACGACGAAGATTCAGGTGGTTAACGTGGTACGCCCGGAAGGTCCAATCAAACTCAAACGGTGGAACCCTAACAAGGGCAAAGGCGTAGATGACGCAGCAGAGGTAAACATCTCCGCCAACATGCTTGCTCGCATTGCCAACGCAGCTCGGCCCGGTCAAGTTCTAAACATCGAGAGAGTTGTTGGTGGCAGCTATAACACGCGGTCTGCATTGGAAACGCTTCTCGCTCACACACCTGAGTTTTACGTCTGTTATCCGGGAAGGATTGAGATAAGTAGTTCAACTACCGCAATCAAGCCGGGCCATAAGCACTTGCTTTGGCTTCCGAACGAACCGCATGAACAGGGAGTCATGTGCGAGCGCAAAACTGAACTGGTAATCTCTGAAATGCCCGGCGTTGAGACTGTCTACGAGTCTCTGTCACTCCCGGTACCAGAAGAAGGGCAAGAAAGAGGTCTAGATATCGAACTTGCTCGCCGTCACGCACAGATTCAGGTTGCGCTGGTGATGATTGGCAGGCAATTGGGATACAGAACCTGGGTGGCGCGTAATGACAGAGGCATCATCTACAACGACAAGAGAATTGGAGAGATGAGCGGCGTGGTGGGAGAGCTTGAGAGTGAAGCTCTGATTGCCCCACACAAGGGGGCGGTTCACGCCGCGGTGCTCATAGATTGCATTTGGTTTCGCAATGCAAAGTTCATGCCTGCCGTGATCGAAATTGAACACACAACGGGTGTTACAAGCGGCCTTGCGAGAATGAAGAACCTTCAAGATGCCCTACCGCCGTTTTACACGCGCTGGGTAGTTGCGGCACCTGATGAAGCGAGAGACAAGGTGATGCAGGAAGCTAACAAGCCGATGTTTCAGCCGCTCAAGACTTGGTTTTTTCCGTACTCCGCAATTGAAGAGCTATACTCCCTTTGTCAGCGTCGGAATCTCACTGGACGAAGCGTGAACGAAGAGTTCCTCGAATCTTTCATGGAGCCGTGCCTCAAGTCTGCGGCGTGACGACCGTTCGATGGACAGGCTCACTCGTGCCGAACGAAGCGAGAATATGCGGCGCATCCGTGGCAAGGATACTGCGCCAGAACTAGTCGTGCGAAGAATTGTGTCAAACCTAGGATACCGCTACCGCACCCACGCGAAGCATCTGCCCGGCAACCCGGACCTGACGTTCCCCCGAAGGAAGAAAGCTATCTTCGTACATGGCTGCTTTTGGCACTCACATCCGTCGGCTGGCTGCAAAGATTCGCGCATCCCGAAAAGCAGGGTAGCCTATTGGACCGAAAAGCTGAGCCGGAATGTCGCCAGGGACCGACAGCGCCTGTCTGCACTGCGGAAACTGGGTTGGAGGGCCATCGTCATTTGGGAATGTCAGACCGAAAAATCCTTGCGGACATTGACGACGCGCATCGAGCGTTTTCTGTCAACGTAGGTGGTCACGGCGCAAGAACCTGCGCCATCACGGCGAAACCTTCATTGAATGAATCGACTGTGTGCACCACATCCACAGCCGGTTCCGGAACGCCTTGAACGCTCAGAATCGAGGGGGTCGATACTGTGCGCAGAGCCTCCCTATCGGCTTGGCTAACAGCGGGTGCGATCGCATAGTACCGAATGCCCAGAGGATGGAGAATCCACTGGCGCGTTTGCAGGTGCATGTAAAGAGCTTTCATCAAGCTTCCCTCGTGCGGCATCTGGAAGCGTCTGTCCCCGCGAAGGGATGTCTTGACAGACGCATACCCCGCTATTTGCTCGAACGTGCAGTGATCCGCGAATTGCTGGTATCCCGTATCAAGCATGGTCAAAATCTCAAGGTTAACCGCAGCAATTGGGCCGAGAAGTCCCGCCGGGACGCCATCGGCACCGTGCCTCAACAAGACAAAATCTGGATTGGATGTTACGAGACTGACGTGCGCCGCAGCCTCGACCTTCTGTCGAAGGTCAGCGATAAAAGCGTAGAGAGGCGGCGCATAAAGCCGGCTAACTTCAAATTGCGTTATGCTTGGCAATTTCAATGCGATGTGCGCTCCAAGATTCTGATTCACCCGATAGTTCCACGCGCAGATAGCAATCAGCCACTCATACCACTCGCCCTTAACGTTGTTGACTGCTGCCTGGCTCGCGCCCATACCCATTAATTGGACGGTCCACGCCTCGAATAGCCCAGTGAAAGAAGCATCGTGCGCGGGTAAAGCGCCGTTGAGCAAAGCACAAAACGACCCGGCCGTGTTAATCGAGCTATCGGGATTCAGCGCACCAGCGAGAGGAGTAGTGCCCATTATCAAAAAGAATAGCAAACAAGACGGACCAAAGTCCTCCCGGATAGGCACCGCGTGGCTGGTTCGACTCCTGGCCGTAGATGCTGAGGTCGGTGCGGCGACCGCCGTGGGCTTCGGCAAACTTTTCGCTTTGGACGAACATGCCACCGGAGCCGCAGCAAGGGTCAAAGACGCGGCCTTTGTAGGGCTCGATCATTTCGACGAGGAGCTTGACCACGGATTGCGCGGTGTAAAATTCGCCGCCCTTTTTGCCTTCGCTGGCGGCGAACTGGCCGAGAAAGTATTCGTAGACGCGGCCGAGAATATCCTTGGAGCGGCTTTCCTTGTCGCCGAGGCCGATGGTGCCGACGAGATCGATGAGCTCGCCGAGGCGGCGCTTATCGAGAGATTCGCGAGCGTAGTCTTTGGGTAGGACGCCTTTGAGGCCGGGATTGTCCTTTTCGAGGGCGAGCATGGCTTCGTCGAGGAGCTTGCCGATGCCGGGCTGCTTGGCGGCAGCTTGCAGCTTGGGCCAGCGAGCGGCTTTGGGAACCCAGAAGACGTTTTCGGCGGCGTATTCGTCGCGGTCCTCGGGGTCGGCGTGCGGCTCGCTCTTGAGGGCGGCGTGGCGCTCCTCGAAGGCGTCGGAGATGTATTTGAGGAAGATGAGGCCGAGGACGACGTGCTTGTAGTCGGAGGCGTCCATGTTGCCGCGAAGCTTGTCCGCAGCTTGCCAGAGAGTTTGCTCGAAGCCGAGGTTGGCGCCGTTTTTGGCGGACTTCTTTTCGTGTTTTTTCCCGCGCGCCATGCCCGGCCCTACCCCTGTGTATTCGGATGGATTGTCCTGCGCGATGATCTTTTACTGATGGTTACTTGTCAAGAAATCGCTTATTTCTTAGTTCGCGGGCGGATTTCCGGCCAGCGGGCGAAGATGGAGGTGGTGAGGCCGCCGCGAGGAGTGAATTCGCCGCGGACGACGCACCATTCGGGGCGAACGGCGGCGACGATGTCGCGCAGGATTCGGTTGACGGCGTTTTCGTAGAAGATGCCCAGGCTGCGGTAGGCGAGGAGATACATTTTCAGGGCTTTCAGCTCAATGCAATCTTTTTTCGGCATGTATTGGATGGTGATGGTGCCGAAGTCGGGCAGCCCGGTCTTGGGGCAGACGGAGGAGTATTCGGGAAAGCGCGTGGTAATGATGTAGCCGGGAAATTGATTGGGCCAGGTCTCGAGCGCGGGCAATTTTGCGTTGATGCCGGCGCGAGCGTGTTCTTCGGTGTAGTCGGGCATGAGTGCTCCTCAAGATGCTTATGATGCCAGATGCTCGTAAAGATTGTATCGCGATGCGGCTCCTTGCTGAATGAGGCCGCTTGCTGAACCCGAATTCCAAAGTTGAGGCTTGGGGAGAACAATGTGACGAGTGCAGAGGTTGCCAGTTGAAAGTTGAAGGAGAAGAAAAGAGCCATCACAATGGCATTTAACTTCAGTGAGGTTGGATTTTCATCATGAGGCAGGCATTGCCTCTTGCGGATTTCCGCGATTTTGGCCTACTCTTGGCACAAGAGAAAAACCCATCACGACCGCTCCGATTCGTTGTCCAGCGTGCCATGCTTCGAGCATCCGGCGTTCCAAGCGCCGGTCGGTGCGGGACTATCTCTTCAGCGCCGCGGGCGTCCTGCCGTGGCGCTGCGAAACTTGCCGGACGCGATTTCGCGCGCGGCTCTTGCCGCTGCGCATTTTGCTTTATGCCCATTGCGCGAATTGCGGCAACCTGGAATTGCAGCGCATCTCCGCTGAATATGTGCCGGGCGCGGCCGCGGCTTTTGGGCGGATCCTGAGATTGCCGGCGCTGCGTTGCGACCCCTGCCGGCACAAATTTTTTTCCGTGCGGCCGCTGCGACACGAAAAACACCGTGCGGTGCCCGCGCCAAACAAATAATTCTTAGTACCGAGAACGTACCTCGCCAGTCCCCGCGCCGTCGGTACGATACCCCGACTTCTTAGTACTGCGCCTGCCGTACTTTTTCCAGCCTGTTCACTTTTTCGATTCCCCACTACTCTGCCTCTCCTCCGGAGGAGCACATGGACACAAGCATCCGGGTTTTGGTGGCCAATCGTCCGCGGCTCTTGCGCGAGTTGGTAATGTCGACGCTTTCCGAACAGGCGGGGATCAGCGTAGTGGGAGAAGCGGATAACGAGCGGGACGTGCCTTCGCTGGTGGCGAAGACGAAGCCGGATTTTCTGCTGATTGCTTTGGACGAGCCGCAACGGCGTCCGCCGTTATGCGATTTGCTGCTGCGAGAATTTCCCGCGCTGCGAATTATTGCCGTGGCGGCGAACACCAATGTCGGAATTTATTACTGGGCGTCGTTCGAGATTCATTCGAAGACGATGGAAACGAGCGAGGAAGCGCTGCTCGAAGTGTTGCGGAAAAACGCGTTGCCGGCGAAGGGGGGTGTAGCGTGAAGCGAGCCGGGATGTTGCTTTGTTTCGCGATGTTTCTGACTGCGGGAGCCGCCGGCGGGCAGCAGCCGCCAAGCCAGCAGGGAAGTGCAGACAGGGAGCAGACACGCGTCGAATCGGCGGAGCAGAAATCAGGAGCGCGCGCGGCGTGGCGCGGCACGGGAATTGTCGCGGACAACCTGGAGCGCGTCGCCGCGACGGTGGAGCAAATCCTTGAAGTAGTGAATCGCGATGCGGGACTGATGGTGGAGTTGAAACGCGCCATCGCGCAAGACGCCGGGGAAGGCGGGCAGATCCTGGAAGAATCCGATTTGAGCGAGAGCGCCGTCACGGAACGCTTGCGCGAAGACCTGCGAACGCGAGTTCTGGCTACGCGGCTGTTGCGAAAATATGGATACCTGGTGCCGAAACTCAATCCGGATTCGGAACTCGCGGCCGAACACAATCTGGCGATGCGCGCGCGCGCCCAGCAACTCGAGCGGGCATCGGAGTCACCCGATTCGAATCATGCCGCTCCGCAAACGGTGATCACCGTGGGAACACAGCCGCCGGCCGAACGTCCCGCGAACCCAGGACGCTCCGCGCGCGGTTCGCTTGTTGAAGTTGACGGCGCGCTCGACAATTCACGCCCGGAAGTGCTAGCAGTGCCTCCGGAAGTTCGCCTGGACTTAGTAAAGGCTGGGGGGCGGCCATCGATGCAGACCGGGCCGGCGGAGCACACTGGCTACAGCATGCCTGCTGAAACGCTCATTCCAGCAGCCGACCTGCCGCCTGCGCCGGCATCGCGGACGCCGCGCGGCTCCGGAATGCCTGCTTTGGAATTTGAGCCAGTGCGCATGGATCGGCGGCCGAATCCATATGCGGATGCGCCTTCGCTCTACGATCTTTATGTACAGGCCAATGCGCCGAGTCAAAAGACGGAGCGGTTTGGCTTGGAGGTTTTCCGCAACGGCACGGCAGACCCCGACATTTTGCCGATGGATCTTCCCGTCGGGCCTGATTATGTCGTTGGGCCGGGCGACAGTTTAGCAATCAATCTCTGGGGCGGTGTCTCCGAGCGACTGTTGCGCGCGGTGGACCGAGAGGGGCGGCTGGCTTTGCCTGAGGCCGGACCGCTGCTGGTTTCTGGCAAATCCCTCGGAGAAGTGCAGGAAGCGGTGCAGCGCGTGCTGCGAACGCAGTTCCGGGACGTCTCGGCCGATGTCTCGTTGCTAAAACTGCGCAGCGTGCGCGTGTATGTGGTCGGGGAAGTGGCGGCCCCGGGCGCCTACGATGTCAGCTCACTCTCGACGCCGCTGAACGCGCTTTTTGCCGCGGGAGGAATAACTTCGCGGGGGTCGCTGCGGCGGCTGGAGCACTACCGCGGGAAACAGCTTCTGGAAGAAGTGGACGCCTACGACCTCCTGCTGCACGGGATTCGCGGGGACATGAAGCGGCTGGAGAATGGCGACTCGCTGCGCGTGCCGCCCCTCGGGGCTTCGGTCACCGTCGAGGGCATGGTACGCCGTCCGGCACTGTACGAGTTGCGCGGCGAGAAGAACTTGAATGAAGTCCTGGAGCTGGCGGGAGGCATCCTGCCGGCGGCGGCGCTGCGCCACATCGAAGTGCAGCGGCTTACGGCGCACGAGAAACGGAGCATGCTGAGCCTGGAGATCGGCGAAGGAAGCGACAAAGACGAGTTACGCGCCGCGTTCGAGAAATTCAATGTGCAGGATGGCGACGAGATTCATATTTTCCCGATCGCGCCCTACAACACCGGAGCGGTATATCTCGAAGGGCACGTCCTGCGTCCGGGTCGCTATTCCTACCGGGAGGGGATGAAACTCACCGATTTGGTTCCATCGTATAAAGATTTGCTGCCAGAACCTTCGGAGCGGTACGCGGAAATCATCCGCATTCAGGGACCGGACAATCGTCCGGTGGTCGAGAGCTTCAATCTCGCGGGAGCGCTTGCGCATCCGGAAAGCGCGCCGCCGCTTCAAGCGTTGGACACCATCCGCATTTTCGGCCGATACGATTTGGAAGCGGCCCCGGAGTTCGCGGTTTTCGGAGAGGTGCGCCATCCGGGAAGTTACCACAGCTCCGGGCAAGCTCACGTGCGCGATGCGATTTATCAAGCGGGAGGAATGACGCCGGAGGCGTGGGAAGAGTCCGCGCAGCTCTTTCGATCCGTTCCTGACGGTTCCACGAAAGTCTTCAGCATCTCCTTGCGTGAAGCGCTGGCGGGCGATCCCTTGAACAATATATTGATTGAGCCGCGCGACCGCATCCTTGTACATCGCCAGCCGGAGCGCGTCAATCCGCCGAGCGTATACGTGCGGGGAGAAGTCGCGCGGCCGGGACGCTATCCGCTGGTAGCCAACATGCGCGTCTCGGACCTGGTGCGTTCTGCCGGGGGACTGATGCGCAGCGCGAATTCCACGAGTGCGGACTTGACGCACTATGCGGCTACTGGCGGCGGCACGCCATCGGCGCAGCCGCGGGAGTCTCATTTCGTAAATCTTGGCGGCGCGCTGGCGAGGGAAGAGGCTGAAGATCTTCCGCTGCGCGACGGCGACGTGTTGACCGTTCCGCAACAAACCGGGTGGAAGAACATCGGCGCTTCCGTGTCCGTTCGCGGAGAAGTCGTAAAGCCGGCGGTTTACGGGATCCAGCCCGGGGAGCGGCTCAGTTCACTGCTGCGCCGCGCCGGTGGCTTGTTGCCAACAGCCTATCCGCAAGCCGCGGTTTTCGAACGCGTGGACGTGCGCGAAATGCAGCAAAAGAGCAGGCAGGAACTGATTCAAAGGCTGGAGCAGGAATCGATGGTGGTGAAGACAGCAGTTACGACATCGGGATCGGAAGAAGTCGCCCTGCAGCAGGCCGCGATACAACAACGACAGCGAATACTCGAGGCGCTGCGCCGCGCGCCGGTTTCCGGGCGTCTGGTCGTGCATATCCGGCAAGGGCAAAAGGATTTCGCAGGCTCGCCGGATGACATCGAACTTCGCGCTGGGGACACGCTGGAGATTCCAAAGCAGCCGGGCTTCGTGGTGATTGTCGGGCAAGTGTACAACTCGAACGCCATCGCGTATTCACCGGGGAAAAACGCCGGCTGGTATCTTGCGCGGGCGGGCGGCGCGACAGGGCTCGCGAACAAGAAAGCCATCTTCATCATTCGCTCGAATGGTTCCGTCACCAGCGGCGGCAGCGGGGCGTGGTCAGGGGGAGTGCTCTCTTCCACGCTTGGACCGGGGGACATCATCGTGGTTCCCGAGAAAACCACTGTCGGCGGCTCGGGCTGGAAAAACGTGGTAGCCATCGCGCAGATAGCGCAAGCCGCCGCGCTGGCAGCGGCAGTGGCAATTCCTTAGACACAATGACCAGGCACGGCACATTTCGAGATTTCCGGGTTATCGCGCTTTTCTGCTTGGCAGGAGGTTTGGCAGGAAGCGCGAGTTGCGCGGCGCAAGCGCTAGTGGACTCCGGAGAGGCGGGATTGACTCTACAGAAAGACAAACCCAAGGAGCAAACGAGTCTCGTCAAACGATTCGCGGAGGACCAGCGCCGTCTGTGGACGACTCCAGAAAGGATTCGTTTTTCCGACGCGGAATGGTTGGTCCCGGCCGGGGGATTTGCTGCTGCGCTGTTCGTAACCGACCGCGACGCCAGCCTGCATCTTTCCCGCAATCCGAGAACAATCAACCGTTACAACACGCTTTCGAACGCCGGAGCCGGAGCATTGATAGGAAGCGCGGGCGGGCTCTGGCTGCTGGGCCACGTGCGCCATGACCGCCATTGGAGCGAAAGCGGGTTCCTGGCCGGGGAAGCGGCGCTAAACAGCCTAGTGCTTGTGGAGGGATTGAAATACTCATTGGGACGCCAGCGACCATTCCAGGGCAACGGCAGCGGTACGTTTTTTCAAGGCGGAACGTCTTTCCCTTCTGGACACGCGGCGGCGGCGTGGGCGGTAGCGGGAGTTTTCGCGCATGAGTATCCGGGCCCGCTGACAAAGATCTTGGCGTACGGACTGGCTGGTGCGGTCAGTTATTCCCGCGTGCGGGGCCGGCAGCATTTTCCTTCGGACGTGTTTATTGGCGGAATGATGGGGAATATGGTGGCGCAAGAGATTTACACGCGCCATCACGACACGGAACTCGGCGGCGCTGCTTGGCGATCCATCGGTGAGATCGTGCGAGGAGACGGCGGAGCCTCTCCATCGCGTTCCGGGTCACCCTTCGTGCCACTGGATAGCTGGGTGTACGCAACGCTGGACCGGCTCGCCGCTCTGGGCGCCATCCACAACGAGTTTTTGGGCATGCGCCCTTGGACGCGGCTGGAGTGCGCTCGACTGGTAGAGGAAGCCGAAGAAAGCATGGCGGAGAGATCGCTTGACGCCGCGGTGGCAACCAGTTCCATGCAGATGCTCGCATCGGAATTCGCAGCGGAGAAGGAAGTGCTGGGTGGAGGCTCGCCTCGCGAGATGAAGCTGGAATCCGTGTACACGCGCGGAATGCGGATTAGCGGAAGGCCGCTGGCGGACAGCGCGCACCTAGGCCAAACGGTGATCAACGATTTCGGACGACCGTATCAGGAGGGTTTCAACGACTCGACAGGTTTTTCCGGTTATGCGATGGCGGGCAGGTACACGCTTTACGTCCGCGGAGAGTATCAGCATGCGCCCGCGGGTCCCGCTTACTCTCTTCCGATACGGCAGGCAATTGCCTTCGTGGATGCCAATCCCGTTCAGCCAGCGCGACCGGTTGCGGCTGTGGATCAGTACCGGCTGGAGGAGGCGTACGTCGGGGCGAACATCGAGAATTGGCAACTGACGTTCGGCAAGCAAAGCCTTTGGTGGGGACCTGGGCAAGGCGGCGCTCTACTCTTCAGCAATAACGCGGAATCCATTTACATGTTTCGCGCCAGCCGCATTACCCCGTTCAAGCTTCCCTGGGTTCTCCAGTGGCTCGGGCCAGCGAAGTTCGACTTTTTCTTTGGCCAACTGGCCGGAAATGAATTTCCTCCGCGCCCGTTGGTTCACGGCGAAAAAATCAGCTTCAAACCAACGCCCAACCTGGAGTTGGGCTTCAGCCGCACAGTGGAAATGGGGGGAGTCGGGCGGCCGCTCACGCTGCGAGCCCTGTGGAACAGCTACGCCAGTGTCACCAGCATCCCCAATGAGACTCCGGCAACGGACCCGGGAAAACGGACAGGGGGATTCGATTTCTCGTATCGCGTTCCGTTCGTGCGGAATTGGATGACGTTGTATGCCGACTCGCTGGCGACGGATGATCCTTCGCCGCTGGCTTCGCCTCGCCGGGCGGGGATCAGTCCGGGCATCTATTTTCCGCGGATACCGGGAGTGCCCAAGCTGGATCTCCGGGTAGAGGCCGTGTATACGGATACGCCGGCGTCGATAAGCCACCGCGGGCAATACATCTACTTCGATACGTTCTACCACGACCTCTACACGAATAAGAAAAACATCATCGGAAGCTGGATCGGCAGAGAAGGTCAGGGATTGCAGGCGTGGAGCAAGTACTCGTTCAACGCGCGAAACAGTTTCCAGTTCGGATACCGGCACGCGCGGGTCAATCCCGATTTCATTCCTGGGGGCGGAACGCTGAACGATGCCAGCGTGGAGGCAGATTTTCTCCTGGGGCATGAGCTCGGAGTATCGAGCCGCGTGCAGTACGAACACTGGAATTATCCGATCCTTTCTCCGCAGCCACAGACAAACGTTTCCGTTTCCGTTCGGATGATGTATTGGCCGCACTTGCATTGGAAATAAGTTGGGAGAGCGAGTGACACAGACAGGCTCAAAAACGCAAATGGAAAGCCGGCCACCCTTCGGGAAGGAGGACGCAACCGAGGAGAACTTCCACGGAGGTGCCGCGCTTTCACCAATTGTGGACCTGCTTCGAAATCTCTGGGCAGAGCGGACCTACCTGGGAAAAGCAATTTCGGCTGGGTTTGCCGCGGGCCTGATTGTAGCGTTACTGATTCCCCTGCGTTATCGATCCATAGCGCGGCTGATGCCACCCGATTCGCAGGCAAACGCGAGTCTCGGGATGCTGGCAGCTCTGACGGCAAAAAGCGGGAGCGGCATGGGCGCCGTCGCCGGCGATCTTCTTGGAATTCGAGGTTCAGGAGCATTGTTTACAGGTATTTTGCGCAGCAGGACGGTAGGAGACCGGCTGGTCGTCCGATTTCATTTGCATAAGGTGTACGCGATCCGGTTAGAGGAGGATACGCGCGCCAAGCTTGCCGAAAACACCGAGATTTCCGAAGACCGCAAGAGCGGAATCATAACCATTTCCGTAACGGATAACGATGCAAAACGCGCCGCGGCGATCGCACAAGCATATGTGGAAGAACTGAACCAATTGGTGGCCGAGCTTTCGACTTCAGCCGCGCATCGCGAGCGCGTTTTTCTGGAGGAACGGCTGCGCAGCGTAAAACAGGACCTCGACGACGCTTCCCGTAAATTCAGTCAATTCGAAAGCACGAACAAGACGATCGATATCAAGGAACAGGCACGCGCGATGGTGCAAGGGGCGGCGGCGATCGAAGGTGAGTTGATCGCCACGGAGTCCGAATTGAAAGGCCTGGAAGAAATCTACACTGTAAACAATGTGCGCGTTCGGGCGGTGCAAGCGCGCATCGGAGAACTGCGCCGTCAACTCGACAAGCTAAGCGGAGGAATCGAGCCGGTAACGCGTCCATCCGGGGAAATATCGGATGCAGCGTATCCCACGATCCGCAGGCTTCCCCTGCTGGGAGTGACCTACGCCGATCTTTTTCGGCGCATGCAGATTCAGGAAGCGGTGTATGAAACCTTGACGCAGCAGTTCGAACTCGCCAAGGTCCAGGAAGCCAAAGAGACACCCAGCGTAAAAGTGCTGGATGCGGCGAGTCTGCCGGAGAGGAAATCGTTTCCGCCACGGACGTTGATTGCATTTCTGGGCGCTTTTCTGGTGTTTGGCGCAGCGGTGATGCTGGTCGTGGCACGTTCGACTTGGGACCAAACGGATGGGAACGATGCGGGCAAAGTTCTAGCGCAAGAAGTGCTACAGACGATGCAGGCGCGGATGCCTTGGGCGGAGCCCAACGGTTCGAGGGTGCAAGCGGCAACACATAAGGTTTGGGTGCGACTGGTTCGAAGGGGAGACTCGGAAAAGTCTTCCCAGTTTCCTCCGAATTAGGCCACAGGTGGTTGAAAACAATGCAGTTAATGGAAATTTGGCCATGTGGCTGACGGGGCGAAGCTGTCTCCGATCTCTGCGGGAGCTACCGTGAACGAGATGCTGAGCGTTTCACAATCTTTCGAACGAGAGATGGCGCACTTGCCGCCGGAATTCTACGAGCGGCGGTGGTATGCCGCCTACACTTGCGCCAAGCATGAAAAACGGGTGGCCGAGCAGCTTACGCAAAGATCGCTGGAAAATTTTCTTCCACAATATGGGTCGGTGCGCCGCTGGAGGGACCGAAGAGTAAAGCTTCAGTTGCCGTTGTTTCCCGGCTACGTTTTTGTGCGGCTCGCGCTTCGGGAGCATTTGCGCGTTCTGGAGACGCCGAGCGTCGTGCGGCTGGTGGGATTCAATGGGCATCCCACAGCGCTTCCGGACAAAGAAATTGAAGCGCTGCGGACTTGCGCGGCGGCGCAACTGCATACCGAGCCCCATTCGTATTTGACGGCGGGGCGCCGTGTGAGGATCAAGTCCGGACCGCTGGCGGACCTGGAAGGCGTTCTCGTTCGCAGGAAGAATGCGATTCGTGTGGTGTTGTCGCTGGACTTGATTGCCCGGTCCGCAGCAGTGGAACTGGATGCCGGGGACATCGAACGCATTTGATAGAGCATCCCCGGCGGTAGAGCTCCTGGAATTCGCATGTGTTTTTCCATGGTGAATCAGAAAAACGAAAATGAGCCAAGCAAGCCAATTGACAGCCACGTTTCCGTCCGGCGCGCTCTCTTGGGCGCGGATGCTTCAAATCGGCTTCAGCATTGCCGACCAGGGGTTTTCGGTAGGCGGAATGTTTCTCGTGAACATTGCGCTGGCTCGCACGCAGGCGAAAGAAGAGTACGGGATTTTTGCGTTGTCTTATTCGGTGTTCACGTTTCTGGCCGGTTTGCACAACGCGGCGATCCTGGAGGCTTACACGATTTACGGTTCGGGGCGGTATCGCCAGCGTTTTCCCGCTTATACGTGGCTGCTCTGGCGCAGGAATTCATTCCTGGCGCTGGGTGCGGCTGCCTCGGTGACGTTTTTGTGGGGCGCGCTTGCGTGGACCGCGCCCGCGCTGGCTTCGCGCACGGTTCTGGGTTTGGGGCTGACGTGCGGAGTGCTGCTGACGGCCTCGTTTGTGAGGCGAACGTTTTACGTGCGAAACAGGCCGGACCTAGCGGCCAGATATTCAGCGGTGTACTTCGGGCTCTGCGCGGGGCTGCTGTGGCTGACCCTGCGCCTCGGAGTTCTGAACGGTTTCTACGCGTTTGCGATCGCCGCGGCGGCATGGAGCGTCGCAATGCTCTCGGTAACGCGGGAATTGCCGAAGAGAGCGGCAGGGGGAGACTTCCTAGACAGCGAGCCGGAGTATTGGGCGGAGCACTGGAGGTACTCGGGATGGGTCGTGGTCACCGCGTTTGTCTTCCAATTGACGACCCAGGCGTATTACTGGCTCGCGGCAGGATACCTTTCCGTGAAAGAAGTGGCGGACCTGCGCGCGATGTACAACGTGGTGACGCCGGTGGAGCAGCTCTTTGTGGCGATAGCCATGCTCATTCTTCCGATGATGTCCCGTCGCTACGCGGAGAGGCGCATGGCCGGGCTGCTACGGGTCTGGAAGTTGTACGGCGTCGCCACGCTTCTGGTCACGAGCGGCTTTGCAGTGGTTCTCAACTATTTGGGCAAGCCGGCCATGCACGCGGTTTACGCCGGAAGATTCGATGACGTTGCCGGACTGTTGGGCACTATGGCGTTGTTCCCGCTGGTGATGGGCTTGGGAAACACTATGAATGCAGCACTCAAATCGATGGAAAAGCCGCAGGCGGTTTTCTATGCCTATGTCGCAAGCGGCGGGGCAACGTTTTTCATTGGCATTCCTCTGGTGATTCATCTCGGACTGCGAGGCGCGGTGTACGGGATGCTCGTTTCGTCCGGGGTCTATTCTCTGGCCCTGGGAATCGCCTTTTTCAGCGTCATTCACGCGGGAGGGTACGCCCGCACCGCTTGAAGTTACGAAGAAAGAAAATTCCGTTCATTAGGAGCTGCCGAAAAGTCTGCCATGCGAGTCGTTCTGCTATCAGAGACATTCACGAAGGGCATGGGTTACCTGGAAAACCTGCTGCCGAAGTACCTTGCGCGGCTGGGCGTGGAAACGCACGTAGTGGCGACCGACCTTCCCTGTTTCTACCGCCAAAAAGCCGGCAGCGAGGCTTACAGGGACTTCCTTGAACCACTTCAGCCGGGAAGCCTGGAAGTTCGCGACGGCTTCACTCTGCACGTCCTCGGCCACAAGAGGACATTAGGGCACATGCGCATGGTCGGCTTGCGGCAAAAACTGGCTTCGATTCGCCCCGACATCGTGCAGACCAGCACGCCTATTGGCTGGATAGCCCTCGATGCCGCCCGGCTCAAAGCCTTTCTCAACTACAAGCTCTTCACTGGAAGCCACCACCATGTTTCGGTGTTTGCACTCGCGAACAAATCAGAACGACTCTGGAGCGCCGAACGACTGCGTTGCGCGGCCCTCAGAACAATCCCCGGGTGGATGGTGAGCCAGGTGACGGAGAAATGCTATGCCATCACCGAGGATTGCGCCGAAGTCGCCTCGCGATTCTTCGGCGTGCCGCGAAGCAAACTCGACACTTGCCCCCTCGGGGTGGATACGGAACTATTCCACGCAGTGGTCAACACCGGGGAAGCAGCAGAAAGAGCGGCGTGGCGAGCGAGACTGGGGTTCGAAGAAAGCGAGATTGTGTGCATCTATACGGGCCGGTTCAGCGCGGAGAAAAACCCCCTTCTGCTGGCGCGCGCCGTTGCGGAGTTGCGGCGGAAAGGGGAACCCTATGCCGGACTGTTTGTCGGCAACGGGGAGCAGGCGGAGGAGATCCGCAAGTGCGCGGGATGCATAATCCACCCGTTCGTGAAGGTCGAGGAGCTTGGCGCGCTTTACCGCTCCGCGGACATCGGCGTATGGCCGGCCCAGGAGTCACTCTCGATGCTGGATGCAACGGCCTGCGGTTTGCCGGTCATCGCCAACGACACGATGACTGCGAAAGAGCGGCTCGAGGGAAACGGGGCGACGTATCGCTTGAGCGATCAAACGGATTTGGAAAGGGCGTTGTTTGGCCTACGAGACGGGGAAGCGCGAAGAGTGATGGGAGAGTGCGGCGCGCGGAAAATGGCTGAAGAGTTCAGCTGGGATTTCATTGCGCGGCGGCGCGTCAGGGATTATGAGGCCGCATTGGGTTCCAGGAGAGTAGGGGCACAGAAACAGGCCGCTGAAAACCGGATGGGAAAAGCCGGCCAGGCGCGTGTGCCAGCGACCGGAGTGGAAAGCAAATGAAACTGGATAAAGCTATCCGGCGCGTCATACCGTCCAGTTCGCGCTTAAGTTACAACCCAATCTTTAAGGCGGTGGTGGACTCCTTCGATCTGGTTCCCAAACTGGTTTACGAGGAACTTTCAAAAATTCCGCCGAACCATATGCGGATTCGAGTCGGCGTGGGAAACCGCATCTTCGCGAACCACGTGATTTTCATTACGGGTTCAAAAGACTTTTGGATGCATGCCTTTCACTCGGGACTCTGCCGGCTGGACTCGACAATCGTGGATATCGGTTGCGGGTGCGGCCGCTACGCGCATCCGCTGCGGGATTACCGTTTCAAGTCCGAAAGATTCACGGGGAAGTACATCGGCGTCGACATCGACGAGGAGATGCTGGCGTGGTGCAGGAGAAATTACGATGCCGAGCGCTTTTCCTTTTACCAGTCGAAGCATGCGAGCAAAGCGTACCGCGGCGCGGCGAACGGTAATTCCCACTACCAGCTTCCCGTGGCGGATGAATCCGCTGATTTTATTTTCTCGACGTCGTTGCTCACGCATGTGCTTGAGGAACAACTCGGCAATTATTGCCAGGAAAGCTTTCGAGCGCTCAGGCCTGGCGGCCGCATGGCGATGACTTGCTTCAGCATGGATCACCCGCCGCCGACATATGGAGGACGTCACACTTTCCGGCACCGCATCGCCAACGCATACGTGGAGTCCTTGGAAGTTCCCGAGGCTGCCGTGGCCTACGAGGAAAAATTCCTCTTTGCCGTAGCGCAAGCGGCGGGGTTTCGCACCACGGAGATCCTGGAAGCCCCGGGAGACTGGCAGCCGATGCTGCTGTCCCGCAAATAGGCTTCACACTCGTCACCATCAGACACAGGTTATGGTGAGTAGTCCAATCGCATAGCCAGCGAATTCAGCACTTCCAACCTATGGCCGAAAAATCGATTGCATTGCGTGCTGGCAGGCGAGAATCACTTCGGCAGCGCATGTTGTTGGTGTTTGGTGTCTCCGTTTATGTAGCCCTCTTCCAATGGATGTACGAATACTACTTATATCCCACTTGGGACTACTTCGGATTCCACTTTGAGCCGCTGCCATGGTCCTATCTTGCGGTCGCATTGGTCCTGAGCGTAACGCCCAGCTTGTGGATGCCGATCAAGCTCACGCGTCCCTCGCAACTGGCGTATTGGGTGTTGTACATCACGGTGTTTATTCCGTCGATGTTTGTGCCGCTTTACGCCGGGCTCGACGCGCCTGGCGAAATCAGCCTGCTGATGGTTACGCTTTACGCAGGCTTCGCGGTAATGGGCGGCTGTTATCAGGTGCCGCTGATGCGGTTGAACCCCGCTCGTATCTCGCGACAAGCCTTCTGGAAAGGCTTCGGTTTGATTGCTGGTGCTCTTGCGATTTGGATGATTGTTGTATTTCGGGGCCATATGCAGTTTCTTTCCTTTAACAATATCTACGACCTGCGCGACATCCAGAACGAACTATCCGAGGGAACCCTGGTGAATTTTGCCTTCATGCTTTTGACCGGGGCGTTCAACCCCTTCCTGATGGGATGTGGGCTAGTTCACCGGCGAAAATGGCTGTTCCTCGCCGGGATCTTGGGACAACTTCTTGTTTACAGCGTCGGGGGGACGAAAGGCTCGATCCTTTCGATCGCGTTTATTTCCGGATTCTATGTTCTATTCAAGGCCGGCCGTTTACCTTTTGCGCTGAAGCTCGTGTTTGGCACGCTCGCGTTGGTGGGTGGGCTTTGCGTGTCTTATGTGCTTGCCGGATATGATCCCGAGCCGCTGCAATGGCACTCGGTGGCTTTGTTTGTCATTCTCATGCGCACGTTCAGCTCAAATGGTTTGATGACCGCCTGGTACTACAATTTTTTCCAAAGCAACCCGCATACGTTCTACTCCCACGTTCGAGGGGTGAACTGGTTCGTGCATTTCCCCTATGAAAGAAGCCCAGCGCTGGAAATCGGCTCGGTCTACATGGGCGGGAACGATGCCGATCCGACCGCGCATTTCTGGGCGATCGATGGAATTGGTGCGCTCGGGCTGCCGGGCGTGCTGCTGATCTCGGCTTTCTGCGCGCTGGTTTTTTGGGCGCTGGATTCGGCGGCCCGGAAACATGATCCGCGGCTCGCCGCTCTTGTGACGTGCTACGCGGCCTACAACATTGCCAACATTTCGATTTTCACGAGTTTGTACTCCGGAGGGCTCGCGGTTCTCATCCTCGCACTATACCTGATGCCAGCAGAAACAGTGTCGCCATGGAAAGAGCCGGAACGCGGAGCAAGCCGCGAAGCGAAGAGGGCAGCTCGCGGAGAGGCGCTGCCGATACCGGGATGATGATGGGATTGCAAGATACGGCGCGGTTCGCGAAGCGTGCGGTGCGGGCACTTCGAGGACAGGATTTGTGGCAAAGCGCTCAAACAAGCTGCGAAACAGTTTGGCTGGGGAATGCTGGCGCACGATGGTGCGTGTGCCCCGGCAATTTGTCGGCGTCGAGCATCGTTTATTCGTTTGGAGTCGGCGAGGACATCTCGTTCGATCTCGCGCTGATGCAACGTTTCGGCTTGCGGGTGCACGCATTTGATCCCACGCCGCGGTCCATCGAATGGCTGCAAACCCAAACGGCGCCGCCAGAATTTGTGTTCCACGCTTATGGCATCGCCGATTTTGACGGGAACTGCACGTTTCTGCCGCCGGAGAACCCCGCGCATGTTTCGCACAGGATCGTGGCGCGGGAATCATCGCGGCAGGCCATCGAGGTTCCAGTGCGCCGTCTGGGGACCATCATGAAGATGCTGCGCCACGAACATATCGACTTGCTGAAGATGGACATCGAAGGCGCGGAATATGACGTCCTGGCGGACATGCTCGCCCAGGGTGTCCAAGTGAAACAGTTGCTCGTGGAGTTTCATCACCGCTGGCCGCACATCGGAGTTGAAAAGACGAAGCAAGCCACACGCGCGCTGAATGGAGCTGGCTACCGCATTTTCAGCGTGTCGCCCACTGGCGAGGAGTATGGCTTTCTGATGCTCCACGTTTCATGAGCCAGGGCAGTTCTTTGGAAAATGACATGGCGCTATCGGTAAGCAAGGGCCTGGTTGAGAATTACGCGCATTACTATGAGCAGGATGCCGGATTGTCCGAGTGGCGGCGGTTGGGAGCGATCGACAAGCGCGCCAACATCGTCCGGGTGTGCGCGGGGTACGAGCGCAAAGAAGTCCTGGAAATCGGTTGTGGCGACGGAGCAATTCTGGAGCGGCTGGCGTTGACGGGTTTTGGAACTCGATTCACGGAGCTGGAGATTTCGCCGAGCGCGGTGCGCGCGGGATGGTGATTTTGGGCGCGCATCTTCCCACAGCTCTCTCTCTTCCTATGTTTACCGGAAGGGAAGATTCGGTGGCCGCGCTTCCTATCTGATCAAGAAATCCCTGCTTAGAATCTCCCCCAAATTGGCGGCGGCGACTTTCACCTATCACTACGCGATGGTTTGCGCCAAAGCGCAGTAAGAGCGTCGCGCAGCGGCGAGGAGTATTGCTCTTGCAGGCTCCGCAGCATGACGGCTTAAATCACTTCCTGGGAGTGGCAACGACTGTCCAGGAGAGCCCCCAACTTGGACGATAGACACCGGGAAGGTGCACGGAAATCATGGGGAGGGGTAGCCAGAAGCCGCGCGTGCTTGCTTGGAGGCCTTCAAACTGGGGAGCAAGCAGAGCGGGAAGGCTCTGGCGATTGAACCGCTGCAACTGGATCCGCGGGATTCCCTGACGCCGGTACTTGAAAGACTCGTCGTTTGGAACGGTCAAGAACAGTTTGCCGGCCGGTTTCAGGACACGGGCCATTTCGACAAGGGCGACTTCCGGGCGGTCCAGGTACTGCAAAGCCTGGAAAGAGAGAACGACATCGAAAGTGGAACTGGGAAACGGCAAATGGTTGAGATCAGCTCGAAAATAGGACGCCGGGTGGTATCGGCTGGCGCGAATCAATGGGCGGGAAGAGAAGTCGATTCCAACATAGCCATGACGGGTGGACAAGAAACGCCGCAAGATTCCGTCGCCGCAAGCAGCGTCCAAAATGGTGAAGGATTGATCGTTGGCCAGCCTTTCAAGGGCACGGACGGCCCAAGAATAAAGATACCGGTTTCCCAAAAGGTTGAGGAACACGCCCAGGGAATGACGCCAGGCGCTGTCCGGACGATTCGAAAAGCTTGCACTGTAGTTGTGGAGCTGAGAGTTCTCCGGGGAAGTCTCCTGGAGGGCTTCGCGGGGGAGCAGCTCGACAATCCCCTCAACCGAGGGGAAGCGGCGTCCACACAAAGAGCATTGCAAGCCGGCGACGGCGCTGTGAAGCGCGCCGAGGTCATCGGGGCAAACGATGGGGATGCTAGATGCACTCTCCACATTCATGAAGTTGGGATATTAACTTCAATATAAGTTTTAGGGTACTGTAATCGGAAGCCTCCGGCCAGGTTGGTGAAGGATGGAAATGCAAGAGCGCTTGAAGGCCGCAATCCTCGATCTCGACGCGAAGTTGGCACGCAGATTTCTTCCCGCCGCTCGCGAGGAAGGCTCGCTGCTGTGCTTCTTATTCCACGGTCTATTCGAAAACGTCGAGGAGTTGCGGAGCGGGGTGCTGGATCCCCAGCAAGGGATCACCGTGGAAATGTTCAGAGCCTTTCTCGAGCATTTTCAGGAGCAAGGATATGGCTTCGTATCGCCCCGGGAGATTCTGGAAGGGCTGCAACCCGGCGGGAAGTACGTTCTGCTTACCTTCGACGACGGGTATTACAACAACGTGCGCGCGCTGCCGACGATGGAGGAATTCAAGGCGCCGGCGGTGTTTTTTATTTCGAGCGATCACGCGGGCGAAGGGAAAGCGTTCTGGTGGGACGCGGCTTACCGGGAAGGGCGAAAATGCGGGAAGACGGAGGCGGAGATTCGCCGCACTGTGGCCGGCTATAAGCGGATGAAGACCGAGGAAGTGGAGCGCGAATTGAAAAGGGAATTTGGGAAAGACGCGTTGCGCCCAGTTGGCGATTTGGACCGGGCATTTACGCCGGGCGAATTGCGCGAATTCTCCAGACACCGCCTTGTGTCCCTGGGAAATCACACAAAAAATCATGCGATTCTGACCAATTATAGTTTGGCGGAAGTGCGGGAACAGATTCAGGGCGGGCAGGATGCCATCCAACAGATGACGGGAACGATACCGGAAATGATTTCGTATCCCAACGGGAGTAGCTCTCCGAACATTCAAGAAGTTGCGTGGCAGACCGGACTTCGGCTTGGCGTCCTGGTGCGAAGAGGCAAGAATCGCCTGCCATTGAAGATCGGAGCGCTCGAAGCGATGACGCTGAAGCGCTTCATACTGTGGGGAGACCGCGAAATCGATGCGCAGTGCCGGGCTTCGCGCGCGAATTTCTCCGTTTCGCGGCTCCTCAGCAGCCTTGCTGCGGGCATGACAGCGCACTGGTCCAGGGGCGGCCCGCGTGAGCGGCTCGGACTCAACCAACCGGCAACCCAAGGCAGCGGAGACAAGGCGGGACAAAGTGGCAGCGTTGGCACGGACCATTAACCTGGCCGGAGCAGCTTGGAAGTATCTGCTGGCTGCCGCGGAACGGCCCGGACAATTTCCGCGCGCGCTGTGGATGATCGCGAAAGGAGTCAACCCCGGCCATTATTTCAAACTGAATTCACCGTGGATTCGCCAAGCAGGCATCCGCACGGTTCTCGATATCGGCGCGCACCGCGGGGAGTTTTCCTCCGCCATTCGAGTGCTCCTGCCTCAGGCGCAAGTCTATGCCTTCGAGCCACTTCCGGAATGCTCCGGCGAACTTGCGAGAAGATTTGGAGCCGGCGGATCGTTTCAGGCGTTTCCAGTTGCCATCGGGGCGACCCACCATCGAATCACGATGTGGCGAAGCAGCTACGCGAAATCTTCATCGGTGCTTCCGATGGCGGACTTGCACAAGGACTCTTTTCCGTGGTCCGCCGGAACCATGCCTATCACAGTAGAAATGAGGGCGCTCGATGAATACCTCGATCAGCTGAAACTTGAGGAGAAGGTCCTGCTCAAAATAGACGTGCAGGGCTACGAAGCGCAAGTCCTGAAGGGAGCCACGGAATTATTAAAGCGGGTGGCTTACGTACTGCTTGAGGTTTCCTTTCAGCCGCTTTATGAAGGACAAGGAGCGTTTCCGGAAATTCACGCGTTTCTCCAGAGCGCGGGCTTCTCTTATTCGGGGAATCTGGAGCAACTCCTCTCACCGCTCGATGGCTCCGTGCTGCAAGCGGATGCGCTTTTTGTACGGCAGCCTCGTAAACCGCCGCGTGGGACGCAACGTTTTTGCGAATGAGTTGTCAGCGGTGAACAACACCATGCGCATTTTGCAGGTATACAACGAATATCGCACCTATGGGGGGGAGGACACGGTTGTCCATCTCTAGGCGGACATGCTGCGCCAGCATGGTCATCAGGTGGAATTGCTCCGAGTGTCCACGAAAGAGCTGGATGAGGCCGAACTTCTCAGGTTAGTTGCCGCCTGGTTCGGAACTGCATGGTCCTTCCGCGGTTACTCCATGATGAAAAAAGCGATCGCACGCTTTTCTCCCAATATGGTCCATGTACACAACACGTTTCCCCTGTTGAGCCCCAGCGTTTTCTGGGCGGCCGACAGGGCGGGCGTGCCGGTGGTGCAGACGCTGCACAATTACCGGCTGACGTGCGCGAATTCGCTCCTTCTCCGTGAAGACCGGCCGTGCCAGGAATGCGTCGGCCACTTTCCATGGTCGGCGTTGCGCCATCGTTGTTTCGGTTCGTCCTTCTTGCGGACGGCAGCGGTCACGGGCACGAATGTGATTCATCGCTGGTTGGGGACCTACCGGAGCAAGGTTCACGCCTTCATTGTCCTGACGGAATTCAGCAGGGAGATATTGGTACGAGCAGGGCTGCCCCGAGAGCGTATCCATGTAAAACCCAATTTCAGTCCTCCGCTTGTCAGCCTGACGTCACCGCGGGTTCGCCGGTTCGTGTTTGCGGGGATCATCGCGCGGTTCAAAGGTGTGCATCTGTTGCTGGAGGCTTGGGCGCGCGTCGCTTCGGCAGGGCATCAGCTCTTGATCGTCGGAGATGGGCCGGACCGCATGGGACTCGAGCGTCGCTTCGCGGCGCAGGCAAACATCGTATGGCACGGCAAACAATCCAGGCAGGAAGTGATGGATCTCATCGCCGGTAGCAGGTGGCTCGTGTCGCCATCGCTGGCCTACGAGAATTTTCCCATGTCAGTACTCGAAGCGCTTTCGGCTGGCACGCCGGTTATCGTACCCAATCACGGCGCTTTTAACTCAATTGTTTCGGACGGAGTGGAGGGGCTGGCGTTTTCCGCGGGCGATGCCGATTCTTTGGCAACGGCGCTGCAAGCCGCCCTCGACGCCAGCGAAGGCGCGTGGATCCAGTGGTCAGCGAATGCGCGCAATAAACACGTCTCTGCATACTCGGCCAGCACCAATTACGCGCAACTGATGTCCATCTATCGAGAGGCGATGGAATCCTTCCAACGGACAAGAGTCCGCGCTCATTCTCCGGAAATCGCCGAAGCCGCGGGGCCTATCGCGAAGGAACACGTTCGGGAACACTAAGGCAGCACGCGCAGCGGATTTCGGTGCCGCACGATGTTGCAGGATTCACCCTTCCACAAGCAGGCAGATTTCATCTCAAAAACAAACGCAATCGAAAGGACAAGAACAATGTCGAAAGGTGATCGCATTCTCGTGACCGGCGCTGGTGGATTCATAGGCCATCATCTGGTGAAGAGGCTTCGCGCGGAAGGATATTGGGTCCGCGGTGTTGACATCAAAGCTCCGGAATACGAAGCCACGGACGCCAACGAGTTTGAAATTCTGGACCTGCGCCACTTCGATCATGCGCTACTTTCCGTACGCGGGGGGATCGACCGGGTTTACAACCTCGCAGCCGACATGGGCGGGATTGGCTTCATCACGGCCAAGCACGCGGAGATTGCGCGCAACAACATCCTGATCAACGCTCATATGCTCGAAGCGAGCCGCCTGCAGGACGTGAAACGCTTCCTGTTTTCCTCTTCAGCTTGTGTCTACGCACAGTCGAAGCAGAAGGACGCGGACGTGACTCCGCTTCGCGAAGAGGATGCCTATCCCGCGGACCCTGAACCCGGATATGGCTGGGAGAAGCTTTACACCGAACAATTGTGCAGCTACTACCGGCAGGACTATGGCTTCGAGACGCGCGTCGTGCGCTTTCACAATGTCTATGGGCCCCTGGGCACCTACGAAGGCGGCAGGGAAAAGGCGCCAGCGGCGATTTGCCGCAAGGTCGCGCTGGCACAGGATCACGGGGCCATCGAAATCTGGGGAGATGGTGAGCAAACGCGCTCATTCATGTATGTGGATGACTGCTTGGAGGGATTGATCCGCTTGATGGCGTCCAACTACCATCAACCGCTGAACCTGGGCACAGACCGCCTGATCAGCATTAGTGGTTTGGCTGACTTGGTCTGCGGAATAGCCGGCAAACAACTCGCTAAAAATCACGACCTCAGCAAACCGCAAGGCGTCCGCGGAAGGAACAGCGACAACCGCCTATTGCACGACGTGCTCGGATGGGAGCCCTCGATTTCACTGGAAAAAGGGCTGTCTCTCACCTTCGCCTGGATCGAAAACGAACTCGCCCAATCCGGCCGCCTGGAGAAACGAAAAGCAGCCTTAGTCTGAACCTGCACTTGTGGACGTTTGCCATCGCCTTCCATTGAAAATCCTGTTGGGGTGATAAATGCGCATTCTCGTAATCGGAATCAACTACGCTCCGGAAAGAACGTCGGTCGCGCCGTTCACGACCGGACTCTGCGAGCACCTCGCAAGCCACGGGGATAAAGTGACCGTGGTGACCGCCTTCCCCTATTACCCTGAGTGGAGAGTGTGGGACGGCTACCGCGGATCACTGTATCGCCGGGAAGTAATCAATGGCGTCGAAGTTCGCCGCGTCGCGCACTTCGTGCCGGCAAAGCCTAGCAGCCTCGTCCAACGCCTGGTCTACGACCTCTCCTTCACACTGGCCGCGTTCTTTACCGCTCTGTTTACCGGCAAATGTGACCTCATTTATTGTTCGTGCCCGCCGCCGACGGTGGCTTTTGCCGCCTATCTGCTGGGCATCTTGAAAAGTGCGCGGTTCGTAATGAAGCTGACCGACCTCGCCTCCGACGCCGCACTCTCCACAGGAATCATGAAGAACAGCGTAGGCATCCGGATGGCGCGCGCCTTCGAGAAATTTACGTATCGAAAGGCGCTCGCGGTGATCTGTCTGTGCCAGGGATTTGTCGATCGGTTGCGGGAGCGCGGCGTGCATTCAGAGCAGCTTCATCTCATTCCCGATTGGGCTGACACGAAGCAGGTTCGTCCCCAGGCGGGCGATTCTTCCTTCCGGCGAGCGCATGATATTTCTTCCGGCGCATTCCTGGTCTTGCATACCGGAAACATGGGCAGGAAACAGGACTTGCGAAATGCGGTTCATGCTGCGCAATTGTCGCGAAGTGATCCGGACCTCGTCTGGCTGCTCGTCGGACAGGGAGAGGAGCGCGCTGCGCTCGCGCAGGAAATTCAGCAGCACAGCCTGACGAACATTCGCTTGTTGCCGCTGCAGCCCGTGGAGACCTTATCCCAGATGTATGCGGCGGCGGACGTCCTCCTCGTAAATCAACGGAAGGCGGTTGAGGACGCGGTGATTCCGTCGAAACTTCTCACCTACATGGCCGCTGGGCGGGCCGTCGTGGCTGCGGTGAGCGAACGAAGCGAGACGGCTCGCCAAGTCGGCAGGGCGAACTGCGGCGTGGTTGTGCCCGCCGAGGATCCCGTTGCCATGGTCGAAGCGATCTGCGCGCTGCGTTCCGCTCCAGCATTTTGCCAGCGGCTCGGCAAGAATGGTAGGGCATACGCGGAAGCAAATTTCACAAAAAGCAGCGTCTTGCAGCGATACGACGAGTTCCTTGCCCGGTTCGGCCGGCCTGCAGGGGAATTCGTGCTGGCCGCTCATCCGGGCGGGGAACGCTAGCCCGACGGATTCCTTGCTTTCCCCGATTGACGCTGAAGGCGCCGCGTCAACAGAGCGTTCTGCATGACTAGTGCAATTGAGTCGTACTTCGGGAACGGCATCGTAGAACCGTCGCCGTTCCCAATACTCTTTCCCCCTTCCAATACCCGTCTCAAAAGCTGACGAAGGGGTCTGAATCCATGCTACTCCGGCTGAAGTTGTATCAACTCCTGCTGAAATTCGTTGCCTATTCGCTGCCTTTCGCGGGATATTACAGCGGCTTAGGAATATGGTCGTTCAGTTGGTCGCTGATTGGCCGTCCCACGAGCTATGTGGCTCACGGGCGATTCGGGATGCTTCTGTTCGGCTGCTTCGTATGGGCTCTTCTTGCGGAACACTATAAAGTAACCAGCGTGGAGGAGCTTTTCCGCGAGCGGACCGGTGCGCGCGCCGTCTGTTCGGCCTGCGCGGCAACCTCCGTCGTCTTGCTGGCAATTCTTTACTTCAGCCGCAAAGCCGACTTCCCGCGAGGGCTGTTCGTTTACAGCATGCTTTCTCTCCTGCTCCTTGCCGTGCTCCTTCGCGCCGCATTTCGCTTTCTTTGCCGGAGCCGCTCGGACTTGGCCCGGCCTACGCAATTGCTGGTGGTCGGCACCGACGAGTTTGCGCGGGATGCTTCCCTGCGTCTGCAGCGGCTTTCTTTCGCCCCATGCCACGTAGCCGCCTTTGTACACCTGCCTGGCCAGGAAATTGCCGTCGAGAATTGCCGCGTGTATGAATTGGAAGAACTCGGCGCGCTCAGCGCGGCCGACGGCATTGAAGAAGCCGTGATCGCCATCCACCCGGAACAGTTCTCCTTGATTCCCGGGATCATTCGCGGATTAGACAAGCTTTGCTTGCCTGCGCGTGCCATCGTCGATCTTGGCGAAGGCATCGTCGTACATGAAAGGCTGTTCCAGCTCGGGCGTATGCAGATGCTGGACTTGACCACCACACCTGCCGACTCTCTTGACTACGCCCTGCTTAAGCGCGCCTTCGATTTCTGTTTTTCTGCCGGCATTCTTGTTCTTACCTCCCCGCTTTTGATCCTGATCGCTGTGCTTATCCGCCTCAATTCGCCCGGTCCGGTGCTCTTCACGCAGAATCGTATTGGACTGAATGGGCGGCCTTTCGCGATGTACAAGTTCCGGACCATGAAGGTTGGCGCTGCTTCCGAGAGCGATACGCGCTGGACGACCAAGGAAGATCCGCGCCGCACACGTCTCGGCTTCCTGCTGCGCCGGACCAGTCTGGATGAGCTGCCGCAGTTCCTGAACGTCTTACGGGGCGAAATGAGCGTTGTGGGACCTCGCCCGGAACGTCCTCATTTCGTTCAGAAATTCCTGCAGGAAGTCGGGCGCTACAACAACCGCCATTGTTTGAAAGTCGGGATCACTGGATGGGCGCAGGTCAATGGCTGGCGCGGTGATACCTCTATCGAGAAACGCGTCGAGTTTGACCTGTACTACCTGCAGAACTGGACCTTTGGTTTGGACTTGCGAATTATCGCCATGACCATCTTATCCGGATTGATCAACAGAAACGCGTATTAAGAGGTTTCCGGCTGCCCAACCGATCCGCCGCCTTTGTGCCGCCATCCCGACCTGCGACCACTCCCTCCCGTTTACCCTCACCGCTTTTCCGCTCAACTCTACGGGTCCCGCCTGAGCTTGCTCGCTCCACGTCTTATTCAACGTCCCGAGAGTAGCGAGACCTTGTAGCTGCGGGCTATTAGCGCAATCCTTTTGAAGAACTTAGGGTTCCTGAGGATTTTGGTAGCCCGGACGGGAATCGAACCCGTAGTCTCCGCCTTGAGAGGGCGGCGTGTTAAACCGATTACACTACCGGGCCACAGTGGACAGTCTATCGTGAAGCGGACCTTTCAGCAATCGAAGTCACAGTTGCGGGTTGTACTGGCCGGCTTTTATGAGAGCATCCTCACGTCAAACTCCGGGTGCCAATCCCGGTGTCGCTACCATTCCCAGTCCTGTCCGGTTGCTTGCTCTTAAACGAATTTCTGCAAAATCTCTCTGCCTTACGCGATCCTTCCTCAGAGTATCGGAACGGTTTCATCCTTCGGTTTTTCTTTCGAGTTTTCCTTAGACTTCTCTCCTGTCTTGCGCTGCAGGGCTTTAATCTCTTTTTCCATTTCCTTGCGTTCTTTCTCCAGATCGCGGACCTCGAGACCGGTTTGCTTTTTGATCTCCGCAAGCAATGCCTGCCCTTCAGTGCGGCCCAGGTAAAGATCAGCATCGTGTGCGGCGCCTTCATCTGTCCAGGTCACACGCACGAGCTCTTTGTGCGTTGGAAAAAGGCTCGCGAGGAAGCTGAGCATCACCAGTCCCGCTCTGGCTTCCAGTTCCTCCCGGTGGGCTTTGCTGCCAAAGCGATGGCGCTTTTCAGAAGGCCGAGTCGCCGCCGCCATCAGGAACCGGGAAGCCGGGTAGTCCTTATCGGTATCGCGGCTCACTTGAGAGATCGCTTGCAACGGGATTTCCAGCACTGCGGAGCCTTCGGAACGGCACACGATTTGATTTTCCTCAATGTTGAGCCGCAGTTTTGTGCCGACTTTTCCCGGTAACGCCTCGGAAATCACGCTCAGTCTCCAGCCCTTCTCTTTCTGCTGGATCTTTCGCTTGGTCTCAACCTGTTCCGCCGCCGCGACGCACATGCAGGATGCTGCGGCCATGACCATGATGCCAAGACTGCCGTGTACCCGGATCCCTGGGGCCCAATTCCCGATTCTCATGGACTTCCTCCTGCTGCCCTGGGACGTCGTCGTAAATCTCGACTCGGGGAAAGTGAGGCAATTTCATTACCGATTTCGGAGTGTTGAAATAGAACACAACAATAACTATTTGGGGGCGATCGCTACACAACCTCGTTGCTGCACTGCCAGCCAGTTCCGACAGTGCCTGCTTTCTGTTGCAGGCCGGTTTAGTTGGCAGCGCAAAAGGCCGACAGGTGGGAGTTGCTTGTATTTCTGGCGGATTCTATTCGATCCCCAGGCGACGCTGTAACTGCCCGGGTACTAGCCCGCCGAAAAATCGCACCATCCCGCGCTAGGTTCAGTTTCTTGAATCTTTTGTATCAGGTGTTTGGATTGACGGTCGGAAGAGCCACGCGATACCCTAGTGCCGTGCTGGCGGGTCCCTTGCTGGCCAGGAAATGCCCCGAAGGTTGCGTCTTATCCCACATTGAGGAGATTCATGTCGAACGAACTGCGAAATTTTCTTGCCCTTTCCTATGATGAGCTGGAGCAGTTGAATCTTAGAGCCAAAGAGCAACGTCAGAAACGAGTTGCCGCGCACAAAATTCAGGAAGAACGCATTAAATATTTGACGGATGAAAAGCGCATCAAGGCGGTGACCGTGCTGTTCAGCGACCTC
>Ga0210407_10000711_pt1 | contig 35491 bp, 28 predicted proteins | sample IncBWC27MmetaG_FD_150860 | JGI IMG/M metagenome (GOLD analysis project Ga0210407, IMG submission 150860) | Forest soil microbial communities from Barre Woods Harvard Forest LTER site, Petersham, Massachusetts, United States - Inc-BW-C-27-M | ecosystem: Environmental > Terrestrial > Soil >...
CGGCAGGAGGAGTCGCCTCTGCCGGAGCTGGAGTGCCCGCAGCTGGCACAGTGTCACTCGCTGGAGCAACGTTCTCGCTGCCGCTCGCCCCGCTACTCGTGTCTCCAACCCGAACCGTAGCCACAATGCCCGTTCCGCTCCCGCCACCAATCGTTGATTGGCTTCCGCCCCGCAAAATATCCGTCTCCGAAGTCGTATCCGCTTCCGGCGTCATGTTCGGCACACCCAGTTTCGACGCGGTCTCAAACTCTTTCACCGGTCCGTTCTTGAAGAACCCCATGGGCTTCTGGATCAACGATGGCTTCGGTCTCGGCGCATTTTGTTCCGCGGTCATCCAGGCGACCGCCTTCGGATCGGGCTGCGGGATGGGCGCGCCCAGTGACTTGAGATGGTTTTTGGCGTCCGGAGCCAGCTCCGAAAGGGGATAGTCCCTGACGATTCTCCCAAAATAGTTTGTCGCCAAATCTTTCTTCTCGCTCTTCTCGAAAACGTCGCCCAGCATCCACAGCGCGTGGTCCGACTTGCTGTACAGCGGATAGCGGTTCGTCAACGTAATCAGTCGGCCCGCCGCCGCTCGCCGGTCGCCTTTCACGTAGTAGTAGTAGCCGATCCGGTAGTCGCCTTCCGCCAACACTTCCTGCACTTCGCGTAAATGCTGTTCCGCCTTTGGCGCCAATGGATCGTTCGGATACTTCGAGATGAACGTTTGGAACTCGTCTTCCGCCTCTCGCGCTTGCGTGCGGTCGCGGTCCGGCTTTTCCATCTGCTGGAAGTGCCCCATCGCCACTTGCAGTTGCGCGTACGACGCCTCCGCCAGGAAAGGGAAGAACACGATGAAATCTTTGTACCCCTGGATGGCCTGCGTCATGTTCGAGGTGCCGCCCTCTTTGTAGTAAGAGTCGGCGATGCCCAGCTTGGCCTTCGCGAGGTACTCGCTGTCCGGGTATGTATTGATCAGCGTCTGCAAATTCAGCCGCCCGACCTCGTGCTTCCCGTGCTTGATGTCGTCGATCGCGCGGTCGTACAGAACCTTGTCCGGTTCTGCATTATTCTCCGCGCTGGTGGACTTATTTACTTTTTTCTTGTGATGGAGGATCTGGGCGTCGGATTGTGTAGCCCCCAGAAGTAATGAACCGGCGAATAGGACAAGAAGAGTTCGACGCAAACCGCACCTCTCTCATGAGTTTCTGGTTCCAGCCGGGCGTCTGCGGGCCACCATTGGACCCAGCTTTACCCCTGCGTGAATCCCCCGGGGACTCCGCTTCGGACGAGGAACGCGTCTCCCGTCCACTACTGGCTTGGAACATCCAAGTATACCCTGAACCAAAGGTCAGTCTAAACAAGAACTTTGCCCCTTAGGACAGGTCCCGCCACACGTACCCCTACCTCTGATGCCGCCTTCGGCACGCCCGGGTTGCCTCGCTCTTCCGTTTTTGAGCTCTTTTACGCCGCCGTTCGAATCACCGAGGCTGATCTCTGCGCTATATCCAGCACTACCCGCCCGTTTACCTTCCCATGCCTCAGCCGATCGAAAATCGCGTTAATCGATTCCAGTGGCTGCGTCTCGATGGTGGCCTTTACCTTCCCGTCGGCCGCGAACGCCAGCGATTCTTCCAGGTCCTTGCGCGTGCCCACAATCGATCCGCGAATCGTGTAGCCGTTCAGCACCAAGTCGAAGATCGACACCGGGAAGTCCCCCGGCGGCAGACCGTTCAGCACGCAAGTTCCACCGCGCCGCAACATGCCGATCGCTTGCCGAAAGGCCCCCAGCGAAACAGCAGTCACCAGCACGCCGTGCGCCCCACCGATTTTCTTCTGGATCACGCTTGCGGGATCCTCGGTCGCGGCATCAATCGTAATTTCGGCCCCTAGACTCCGCGCCAAATTCATTTTCTCCGCTCCCAAGTCTACCGCCGCCACATGTAGACCCATGGCTTTCGCATACTGCACGGCCACGTGCCCCAGGCCGCCAACTCCGGAAATCACCACCCACTCTCCCGGACGCGCCTTCGTTTCCTTCAATCCTTTGTAGGTCGTTACGCCCGCGCAAAGAATCGGAGCCACTTCCACGAACGATAGGTTCTTTGGAAGATGCCCGAGATAATCCGCATCACCCAGCGCGTATTCCGCGAACGTCCCGTTCACCGTATATCCCGACATCTGCTGCTCCAGACACAGCGTTTCCCAGCCCGTTAGGCAGAAATCACAGTGGCCGCAAGCGCTATGCAGCCACGCAATCCCCACTCGGTCGCCTTCCTTCACGTGCTTCACGCCTTTTCCCACCGCCGCCACCAGCCCCGCGCCCTCATGTCCCGGGATGAATGGCGGATTCGGCTTGATCGGCCAGTCGCCGTCCGCCGCATGCAAATCTGTATGACACACGCCGGTGGCCTCGATCTTTACCAATACTTCTCCGTCGCTCGGCTCCGGAACATCGACCTCTTCAATCACCAACGGCTCTCCAAACTTGTGAACCACGCCCGCTTTCATTTTCTTTGCCATTTCGTCACTCCTCCTGCAACTTCGACCGCCCCATGCATCGCCGAGCATGCTGCGTGCGCCCTCTTCTATCCGTGATGCCAGTCACGGTCGAGTGTGATGGAGATCTTGCGTTGGAAAATGGGCTTCGGATGTTCCTTTTCGCACCTATTCGGTCCAGCCACTTCTCGTCTTTCTTGAGTGATCGAGTTTGCTCGAACTGTCTCTCTAAAATCACTCGTCAATACCGTTTCCGTTCCTCGGCTCTCCGCATGTTTTCAGCCCATAGAACATGCGCCACGCTACAAATCTTGCCGTTATCCGAATGACTACGGCAAATCCAACCGAATCGCCTGGTCGAAATTCAATTTGTTAAGCTGCGCGTAGCCCCTCGATTCCCAAAAAAGGAGATCCCCTCATGAAAATGTTGCTAACGATTGTCGCTGTTTTAGTTGTGCCTGCCTGCAGTTACGCGCAAGGGCCAAAGCCCTGTGAAGATCTGAAATCCGAAATCGCCGCCAAGCTCGACGCCAAAGGCGTCAAGGGCTACTCGCTCGATATCGTCGCCAAGGACCAGGACGCCGCCGAAGGAAAAGTCGTCGGCACCTGCGAAGCCGGCTCCAAAAAAATCGTCTACACCCGCAAACCCGCCGCGCCCGCAGCCCCAGCCAAGGAAGCCACCAAACCCTGAGGCCCGCACCTCTTGTCACAATTTCTTATCCGCCATTTCGAACGAAGCAGGCCGATTTTTTCTTCCCATTTCGCTCCTGCGAAATGGTCGGCCTGCGAAGAGAGAAATCTCTCTTCGATTTCCGCATGGTCGCGATCGTCGAAAAATAATGACCCTAACTTCTCCCAGCTACCGTAAGCGCACGCATCGCGGCCCACTCGCCAATCTTTCATGAAGTTAGCTCGAAACCCGGGCCCTTGCGATCAAGGGTCCGGCACCCAAAATCATTCTCGGATTCATCTTCTGTACTACGCGCCAACAAACCAAAATGCGGTAACATCATCTAGTGAATTTCGAATGGGATCCGGCCAAAGCGCGAGGCGCAACCGCCGGAAGCACGGAATCTCATTCCACGAAGCCGCCACGATTTTCGGCGATCCTTTGGCGGTAACGTATCCCGACCCGGATCACTCCGAGTCGGAGCAGCGATTCATCACGGTGGGGACATCGAGTGCGGGACGGACGTTAGTCGTCGCCCACGCCGACCGTGGCGACCATATTCGAATCATCAGCGCCGTAAAACTACGTGGCGCGAACGGGAATCCTATGAAGAAGAAAACTGAAAAGCGAACGCCTCCCGGCGAACTCCGCCGCGAGTACGACTTTTTCAAACTGAAACCCGCCGCCCGCGGCAAATATGCCGCCCGCTATCGCGCGGGCACCAATCTCGCCCTGCTCTCTCCCGACGTTGCCGCCCATTTCCCCAATGACCGCGCCGTCAACAAGGCCCTCCGCACCCTAATCCAGCCCACCAAAACGCCCCGCCGCCGCAGCTAACCGCCCAATCCCTTGTAGTGGCGAAGCAGGCGAAAAGATCGCCTACCGCTGAAAAGAAATCACCCCGCACCCGTCGTCCGCACCTCAAACCGCACGCCCTCCGTCTGTTGCGGGTACGCCACAATCCCAAACAAGTTGCTCGCCGTCGGATTCCCCTTCGGCCCAAACATCTGGTGCAGCGTGCTCACTCGAATTTTCGTGACCGCGGTTCGGTCCTGCGTCGTGAAACGTAGGCCGTGATAAGCTCACCACCCCAAGTAAAGCGCTGCCCAGGAGGTACGTATGGGGGAAGAAAACTCCACCCCCAGATCCGATCCGGAAAATCCGAAGAAGAGAGCCGATGCCGGAGGTGAGGCCACGCTCGACACCGGCGGAAGCGGCGCAGCGGCGGCGAGGACCGTGGACCGGGTGTGCATCGGTCCCTATGTGTTGGTCAAGAAATTGGGCGAAGGCGGAATGGGGCAGGTATGGCTCGCGGCGCAGACGGCTCCGGTGAAGCGCCAGGTTGCGCTGAAGCTGATCAAGGGCGGTTTGTACGACAGTGCGGTGATCCAACGGTTCGAGTCGGAGCGGCAATCTCTCGCAAGGATGAATCATCCGGCGATTGCGAAAGTCTTCGATGCCGGATCAACCGCAGATGGACAGCCCTACTTCGTGATGGAGTATGTCGATGGTCCGCCGATCACCCGGTTTTGCGATAACAAAAAATTAAAGATTCGGGAGCGGCTCGAGTTATTCACTAAGGTGTGCGAGGGCGTTCAGCACGCGCACCAGAAGGCCATCATTCACCGCGATTTAAAGCCCTCTAATGTTTTGGTCGAAGAGCTGGACGGGAAGCCCGTGCCGCGGATTATCGATTTCGGCATTGCCAAGGCCATTTCCTCGCAGCCGGGCGCCGAGCAGACTCTATTTACACAAATGGGTGCCCTGGTCGGAACGCCCGGATTCATGAGCCCCGAACAGGCGGATCCCAGCGTGCTCGATGTGGATACGCGGACCGATGTCTATTCGCTGGGTGTCCTCCTGTATGTCCTGCTGACCGGGACGCTGCCGTTCGATTCGGAAGCAGCCAAGAAGCGGCCCATCGATGAACTGCTGCGGCAATTGCGGAACGAGGATCCCCCGAAACCCAGCACCAAAGTCTCCTCAGAACCGGGGAGTTCGACCGCCACGGCCGCCGCGCGCGGCACCGAGCCCAAGCTGCTCGTCAGCCTCCTTCGGGGTGATCTCGATTGGATCACCTTGAAGGCCGTCGAAAAGGACCGGGGGCGCAGGTATGGGACACCCGCGGAGCTCGCCGCCGATATTGAGCGCTATTTGCAGCACCGGCCCGTCGTGGCGCGTCCGGCCAGCACCGGTTACCGCCTCCAAAAGTATGTCCAGCGGCATCGCGCCGGAACCGCTGCGGCTTTAGGTTTCATCCTTCTGTTAACCGGGTTTATCGTAACGCAGGCTGTTCAGTTGCGCCGTATCACCCAGGAGCGCGACCGTGCCGCACGCGAACGCGACCGCGCAAACCGCGTCACCGGGTTCATGACCGACATGTTCGCGGTCTCCAATCCTAGCCAGGCGCGCGGCAACACTGTGACGGCGCGGGAAATTCTCGACAAAACATCCAAGCAGATTGAGACGGGCTTGGCTCAGGATCCCGATCTGCAGACGCAGCTGATGGACGTGATGGGAAAGATTTACCTGGGTTTGGGTCTCTACGACCAGGCGGAGTCTCTTTTGCAGCAGGCTGTGAAGATTCGCCGTGGAGCTTTCGGCTTCGACAATCGGCAAACACTCAGTTCCACTTATGGTCTTTCTCTATTGCTGGAAAGGAAGCGGCGGAGCGCAGAGGCCGAGGAACTGGGGCGTCAAACACTCGAAGCACAGCGGCGCGCCCTGGGACCGAGCGATCCGGAAACTCTCAAAATGGAGAGCGTCCTGGCTGCGATTCTGGATGACGAGGCCCGCTACACCGAGGCCGAAAAATTGCAACGCGAGACACTCGAATTGCAACGCCGCATCGATGGACCCGAGGCCAAGGACACACTCGAGACCATGCTGGGCTTGGCGGTATCGCTCCAGCAAGAAAATAAAATTCAAGAGGCGATGCCGATCTATCGTGAACTGCTGGAAATTGAGCCGCGGGTTCTCGGATCGGATCATCCGTCTACCCTCCTGGCAACGGCCAATATGGCGGCTGCCTTGCGCGACACCGGCGACTACGCGGAAGCGATGGCGCAGGAGCAGAAGGTGCTGGAAGCCGACCGCCGTCTCTATGGTTCCGAAAACTCCATTACCGTCAACGCGAAAGAGGATCTTGCGGAGATTATGGTGACAGCCCGCCGGTATGCAGAGGCCGAGAAGGTCCTCCGTGACGTGCTGGATTTCAGGACTCGTGTCGAAGGTCCCGAGAGCCCAAAAACGCTTGTAACGATGGATAACCTCGCATTCGCCATCGGTCAGCAGGGGCGCTCGAAGGAGGCCGAAGTTTTGCAGCGCCGTGGTCTCGAGACTGCCAGCCGCACTCTGGGCCCATCTAATCGCGTGACACTACTATTCATGAGTGAATTGGCGGGCACTGTCGGCGATCGCGGGCAGTTCTCCGAAGCGGAAACGCTCTTGCGCCATGTTCGAGAAATAGAGAAACGCTCAATTGGCGAGGTTACGGACACCGCGTTGACCACTTACAATCTGGCTTGTATCGAAGCTCGCATGGGGCACAAAGACGACGCTTTGGCGTTGCTCCAGGACAGTGTCGATCACGGTTTGCCGCCCCGCGCTGATTTGGCATTGCCCAAGGATGACGATCTCAAATCGCTTCACGGAGACCCACGTTTCGAAGCGCTCGTCACCCACGCTAAAGAGCGCGCTGCCGCCGCGCAAAAACCGCACTAGGTGCAGGCGTCTTCCCGGGCGGGTGGCAGGCAGATTGGCACTGGCACTGGCATGCTGCATCTTTTTGGATTTTGTTTTTCATTCGTATGAAAGGTGTATAGTTGCGTTATGGCTAAGGATGTCATCCATATCTCGGAGGCCGAGGCGGCACGCGATTTTGAATCAGTGATGAAGCGTGTCCGCGCAGGCGCCGAAGTTGTCATTGAGCACGATGCCCACCCCGTCGCCGTACTCCGGCCCGCCGAGCCGCCTCGCGGACGTCTCATATCGGAATCCATCGCATTGGCAAAAGCACACGCCAAGGAATTAGGCTTCGAGCCTGTAATGGACGCTGACTTTGCCGCCGATCTTAAAGAGATCATCGAAAGTCACCGCAAGCCGCTCAACCCGCCTGCATGGGACTAGTTCTTGATTCGAGTCTCCTCATCGCTGGCGAACGACGTGGCCAGCGCGTGTGGGACATTCTCGAACGTGTGCAGAATTCTCAAGGCTCCTCAGAAATTGTGGTTTCGGCAATTACTGTCGTTGAACTGACCCACGGAATATTTCGTGCAAGATCGGAAGCCGATTCCAAACAGAGGCGTGCCTTCGTCGAGGAACTTTCCCAGGCCATAAGCGTGCAGCCGGTAACCCTCGAAGTCGCTCAACTGGCAGGCAGAATGGAAGGAGAGCAAGCCGCCAAGGGCATCGTGATCGCCCTGCCCGACCTTTTGATTGGTGTGACCGCGTTGCATCTTGGCTATGCCGTGGCAACACTAAACCTTCGCCACTTCCAAATGATCCCCGGCCTTCGAGTTATCAGCCTTTAGCTATCTTCGCGGTTGGGGCGCGGGCATGCGCGCTAACGGCGGGTGGCAAGTAGATTGACCCCAGCAGCGACGCAGGGTGCCGCATCCCTTTGGATTTTGTTCCTCAAAGGGTGCGGGTTTTGAACTTTCCTCTGTCACACCTCATTCACGGTGGCTCCCAGACCAATTGAAAAATCGCGGGAAGCCATTCCAGATGCTTGGATGAATATCCCAGTACTGGGATAATGCGGGTTACGAGGCACGGCATGGCACAGGGAAAAACTAAGCCGCCCGTGATTTCAAGCTCCGGCAATGTATTCGCCGATCTCGGCGGCGCACCGTTAGTAGCACCCACCAGCTAACTCCTGCCTCACCATCTGCTTACGCGCTGCAATCCATTCGAATGAATTACCACATCATAATCTAATGGACACACTATCTATTTCATGCTACGATTCCGCATGACTCGCGGACCCCTGGCTCATTCCCGTGAGGTCCCGTCTGCCCGCCCGTTGATGCAACCTTTCCTTCATCCCTTCGCCTTTGCGTCAGAAGGTCTTTTCGTTGTCTCGATACATCCTTGCCTCTTTAACTCACCTTTTCCTCTAACTCCCTTCCTTGCCACACATCCGAAAAAGCCACCCATAACTCCTTTGCTTGCCACACTTCCAAATCCAAAGGACTTAAAGCCCTTTATTTGCCACACATCCGCGAAAAGGGGGTGTTCCCCCTCCCATCTGTTAACCAGCCACACTGCAAAATGCGCCTGCTCCCCGCGTGAGGTTTTTATCCCGAACAGTCTTGCTGGACACCCAGGAGAAGCCGAAACATCCACAACATCTCCGCACCTCCAATTCCTATTCGTCGCACCTCCATTCGCGCAACTCGGTTCATGGGGCACGGATCACCAGAATTCTTTTCATCAGTCTGTAACAATCCTCCCCGCCCAAATAACTAGTATACTTTCACGCACTTGGCCCCCTTCACGCGAAGCCAAGCCCGAACAAATGGACAAACGTAAATTTCTCTTCGCCTCGCTCTCTGGTCTCATCGGTGACATCGCCTGGCAGGTCCTCAAAGAAGGCCACGACGTCCGCTACTACATCGACAACGAAAAGGAGCGCGACATCGCCGACGGCTTCGTTCCCAAGTCCAAGGACTGGGAAAAGGACGCCAAGTGGGCCGACATCGTCGTTTTCGACGACACCCTCGGCCAAGGCGCCCGCGCCCAGGCTCTTCGCGCCACCGGCAAACCCGTCATCGGCGGCTCTGAATACACCGATCGTCTCGAAGACGACCGCTCTTTCGGCCAGGAAGAGCTCAAGAAGGCCGGCGTCAACATCATTCCGTACGAGGATTTCGACTCTTTCGATCCCGCCATCGAATTCGTCAAGAAGAATCCCGACCGCTACGTCATCAAGCCCAGCGGGGAAGCGCAGAACGTCAAACGCCGCCTCTTTGTCGGCGAGGAAGAAGACGGCGAAGACGTCATCCGCATGCTCGAGGCTTACAAAAGAGCTTTCGCCGACGAAATCAAAGTTTTCCAGTTGCAGCGCCGCATCCACGGCGTGGAAGTGGCCGTCGGCGCTTTTTTCAACGGCAAAAAATTCATCGCGCCCGTCAACATCAATTTCGAGCACAAAAAACTTTTCCCCGGCGAAGTCGGTCCGCCCACCGGCGAAATGGGCACCGCCATGTTCTGGAGCGAGCCCAACCTTCTCTTCAACCGCACACTCGTCAAAATGGAATCGAAACTCGCTGAAGAAGGCTACGTCGGCTACATCGATCTCAACTGCATCGTCAACAACAACGGCATCTATCCGCTGGAATTCACTTCGCGCTTCGGTTATCCCACCATCAGCATTCAGCAGGAAGGGATACTTACTCCGATCAGCGATTTTTTCTGGGAACTGGCCACTGGCGCCGACCCCAAATGGCGCACGCGCAGCGGCTTTCAAATCGGTATTCGCATCGTCGTGCCGCCGTTTCCGTTTGACGACGACGCCACCTTTGAATCGTTCTCGAAGAACAACACCATCGTTTTCAAAAAGCCCACGACCGACGGCATTCACATCGAAGACGTCAAAGAGGTCAACGGCCAATGGTTGATCGCGGGCACCTCCGGCGTCGTCCTCGTCGTCGTCGGCACCGGGCAAACCATGAAGCAAGCCCAGGCCCAGGTCTATTCGCGCATCAAAAATATTTTGATTCCCAACATGTACTACCGCACCGACATCGGCGACCGCTGGGCGGAAGACTCCGACAAGCTACACAACTGGGGCTATCTGCGCTAACGCTTGAAATTATTTTTCTAGAAGAGTTCTTGCTAGCTCTGCGGAAGGCCGATCTGCACGACGAGCTGGCGGAACGCAGGATCGCCGCGCAGCGCGGTAAAAAATGGATCGACGAGCAAACCCAGGATCGCCGGATCGTGGCGCTCGAAATCTTGCCGGAGATAACCGAGGACCTCATTTTCCCTGCCCAGTTTGGCGCACGTTTCCGCCAGTGTGATTCCCGGCAGAAGCTTCTGGTCGTAATATTTTTTCTGCACGCGATAGATGCTTTCCAGCAGGCCTTTTTCGCCGCTGGAATCGTATCCACGTTTCGCCGCCCCGGCGATTTCCATGCCTACCGTGTCGTGCCGCAGCTCCGCCGCGCGCTTCGATTCCGTCAGATACGCCGGATAGTTTCCGCGCGCCAGCGCAATTCTCGCGAGGTAGCTGTGGGGAGAGAGAAACGTAGGATCGGCAGATTCAATTTGCGAGAGCAAGGCCGCCGACTCGTCGGGTTTTCCAGAGTCGAAGAGGATCAGTCCGGTATCAGCGACAATCGAAGCGGAGGCGGGATCGAGTTGCCGGGCGCGCTCCAATTCGGCGAGGGACTCCGGAAAGCGCCCCAGAGCCTCAAGGGCGGTGCCATACCAATGATGCGCGACGGCGTCATGGGGATCCAGTTCGATGGCGCGCTTGAACTCTCTTTCGCCGCCACGAAAATCCCAGTTCCAATAAAAAGTGGCGAAGGCCAGGGAACGGTGGGCATCGGAGAGTGTGTCGTCCAACTCAACCGCTTTTTTCGCGGCGGCAATGGCCCGCGGGTAGGCCTCGCTCGAAGGCATGCTCGTGTATTCGCGCAGTAAATTATAGGTATCGGCGAGGCCGGCGTAGGCGGGCGCGTAGTTGGGATCGCGGACGATGGATTGCGTGAAGTAGTCGACAGCTTTGTTCAGGCTTTCGGGGGATCGTTTACTCCATTCGTAACGACCCTTTAAGTACAGATCGAGAGCTTCCGGATTGGCGGGCCCGGTCTTGCCCGAAGAAGTGGACCCCCTCGCAGGAGCGCCAGGGCCGCCCGCGCTGTTTTTGCCCCTCGCGCCGAACCAGTGCGAGAGTGGCGATGGAAGAGCTGAAAATATTTTCAGAGAAGGGAATCGGAATGCGGCGAAAACCAAAACGGCCGCGGCCAAGAGCGCGACGGCCAACGCATATTTTAGAACGGTGAATTGCGAGTTCACGCGCCCGGCAGGTTCAATAACGAGGGTTTTTTGTCGCCGTTCGGCCCCGTCCCACTGTGTCGCCGCGGAATCCGCTGGTTTTAAAATGCTCGCGGGCAAATCCAGGGCGGCGACAACCTCTGGCGAAGCGTCCTCCACATAATTGGGGGATTTCAGCCACTGCGTGAGTTCACCCGCGAACGCATAGACACTGCCGCGGCCCTTGCCGGGCAAGCGGTACACGGGAAGCGCGCGCTCTTTTTCCCAACGGCGCACGGTGCGCTCATCGCGGTCGAAAAACGCGGCAATCTCTTTCCAGGAGTCCAAACGGCGGTCAGATTCGAGAGGCCCACGCTGTGTTTGATGCATAGCCTGAGATGCCCGCTGATGTCCGCTTAAGTCTATTGCTGGGAACGTGCTGACAACGAGTATATCGCTCGACTGGCTGTCGATTCCAGTCCGGCGAGACGCTTGGGCGCCGCGTACAGCATGCGGCCAGAATCGGGTGGCCGAGGAGGTGGCATTTCCAGACTGGAGCATCGCGAGTTGCAAAGACGTGATGAAGCCCGCGCACTCGCGGGGTGGGTGCACCACGGAACAGGTGTTGCCCGCTATCTTGAGAAATAGCCGGTCTTCGCCCGAATTTTGATCCCGGGCTGTTTGGGCTTGATCACAATTTTTCGGAAGCTGTCGTCCTTATCCACTTTCGACGGATAGTAAGCGAGTTCGTACGAGGTTCGGAGTTCTTCGGCGATTTGCGCGAAATAGGTGTGCGGGTCGGTTTGTTCGGCGTCGATATGCGCGCCGCCGGTTTCCTTGGCGATGCGGTCCATCACGCTCATGCCATATTTATTGCGCGCGGTGAGATTGCCATGTTCTTTTTCGGTGTAGCGAATCGAATAGAGCAGGACGTTTTGCGTTTGCGCGGTTTCGATGGCGGTCATCATGTCGTGGGAACTGGAATTGTCTTCGCCGTCGCTGAAAATCAAAAGGGCCTGGCGGCCGTTCTGGACCGTCATTTTCTCCGTGACGGAATAAAAAATGGAATCGTAGAAGGCGGTGCCCAGGTCTCGCTGTTCTTTAGGGCCGATCTCCGGAAAGCGGCCGGTGTCTTTGTCGTATTGCTTCAAATGCTCGAGGATCTCGCTTGCCGATTGCGTGAAATCATTGACGAGGCGCAAGTGGTTGCCGAAACAGAGGACGAAGACGCGGTCTTTTGGTCCGAGAACGCTCTTCAGAAACACTTCGAGGTCTTTTTCGTGTTTTTTGATGAAGTGTTCCTGGCTGCCGCTGGCGTCAACAATGAGGCCGAGAGTCAGGGGAACATCGGAACTCTTGGCGAAAAAGGAAATTTTCTGTGGCGCGCCATCTTCAAATACCTCGACATCGTCTTGCGTCAGATTATCGACGAGCGCGCCGCGAGCATCGCGCGCGGTGAAGGCCACGTTGGTCAGGCTGACGTCCACCTTGATGGGCGCTTGCGGGCGCCCCGGTGTGCAAGAGATGCCGCCGAGCAAGAATGCGACCGCTACCCGCGAGGAGTGGGAAAGCATCAGGAAGCGGGCTTCTTCTCGTCCGTGCCGCGCGTGTACAAAAAGACCAAATCGAAGACGCTGCCGGAGCCGTTCGGTTGCACGCTGACGATGTGCTGGTTGTCCTTGGTGCCGACCTTGTACACGACTTCGCCCTTGTCGCTTTTGCCGTCGTCGTCGCAAGTGAGCTGGTTTGAAGAATCGCCTTTGTCCTTGGTGGTCTTTGCTTGCGCGGGGTCGCTGCAGTTGAGGACCTTGCCGTATTTGGCCAGCGCTTTGGCGTAGAAGGCGGCAACTTTATCCGGCGAGTCGGTGGATTCGAGTTTCATCAGCGCCATTTTGAACCCAAACGTATTGCCCCAAAGGCCCACATTGAGGGCGTCTGAATCGTTATCTTTGTCCTTGTGCGGCTTCGCGCCAGGGTAGATAGGGAGGCCGACGTCTTTGGCCGTGGCCTTGGTGCTGGCGGTAGCGCCGACACCGTCTTGCGCGCGCGACGGTGACGGCGCTGCCGCCACGGAGAGTACGGAAATGATTACAATCGACAGGGTCAAGTAATTGCGCTTGTTCATGGAGTCTCCGATCGGTTTGCAGCCAACCCAAGATACGCTAAATGGCGTTGGGATGTTCCGTGTTGTTACTTAGCGGCAACGAAAGTATTCGCCGTTGACTGATTCACGCTGCCGCGCCGATTTCAATTTTCAGGCGCCTTACCGGCGTGGGACACTTTTCTGGTACTTATCGATTGTCGAACTCCTGCAAGTTAAATAGGATCGCGCTTTCCGAAGGGAATTGCCATGACCAGAACACGGCTTCGATGGCTGTTTCTGTTCTTTTGTTTTGCGCCCGCTGCTCTGTCGGCACAGGAAGCTGGGGATGGGCGTTTCGGTTGTTTTGACATGGAAACGACGAGCGGGCAGCTCATTCGAAAACCCGAGCTGAGGTTTGTAGCGATCACTAATCCGGCAGCCATCCAGGTTTGGAAATCGCGGCCGGTACGCTCATTCGGTGGTTTCGACAATGTGAAATATGGTTGGAAGCAGGTGGACTTCTACCTGGGACATGAAAAGACGGTGCCACAGATGCAGGGGCCTTTCGAAGTAGAGGGCCAGAAAATTATTGCGGCGATCCGCGTGATTGGGTCATCGGGAGAAAAGTGGTTTGAGTTGAAGGCGTTTGAGAGCAAAGATCATCCAGATGAGGCGGACCTTTTGCAAGTGGCGCGGAAACCCGATGATTCACCGGAGACTCCAGTTGCAGAGGCCGCGGAAACGGCGCCGGCGGCAAAAGAAAAACCAAACGAGGATCCCGCCGCCGAGATCGCCAAATGGATTCACGTGCAATTCGCGGTTCCCGGTCCCAACATCCCTGTCTTTGTGCTGCGCTATCTGGATTTCGGCCAGGGCGATTCCTCAAACTTCACCGCTTCCAAGGAGTTGCTCGTCGATGCCCGAGGAGGAAATCCGGAAGTTGCCGCGGCCGGAGAGTGCGCAGCGACCGAGGTGACGCGCGGGACTTGCGGAAACATCGCGTCGGCTTACCAGCAACTCGAGAAGACTAGCTGCTCCTGGGACTCTTCGGCGGATGATTTTCATTGCAAAGCGAAGTCGGCGTTTGGTGGCGATGCTTCTTACCGGACGGCGCAGCGAGATTTTTACTTGATGTCCGGGAAACCGGCCAATCCGGAATGGGCGGCAGGGGCGCCGCCGGATTTGGGCGCTTGGGCGGTGAGTATTGGCGCAAAAGGTACGAAGCCGCTGCAAACCGCAATGATTCCCGGGCTGGGAGCGACGACGTTTCTAGCGCGCTATCGAGATCTACTGCCGCAGGCGGAGGTGCTCTTGTTTGCGAGTCCGGGAGCGAGCGAAATGCTGAATGCGCAGCTCTCGATGGTTATCGTTACCGCAGAAGGAAAGCCCGATGTGCAAGTGGTGGAGAAGTGGGACATCGGCGGCGAGGAAGAACGCAAAGTGATAGGTGAGTCGTTGGGAGAGGAGCCGGGGATTTTGACGCCGATCGGCGAAGCGGATGAATACCGCGTGCGGGCGCTGGAAGATCGCGCCGGGTTTCATGCAGTGCAGGCGACGATGACCTGGCAGGGAAGTCATTTCGAGAAAAGCGGCGTGACGCGTGTGCTCTATTGGATCGGGTTGGAGGCGGTTAGCGGGAAAATCGTCGCCAACGCGGTGCGGTTGGCGAGTGAAGGACAGATTTTGAGCGGCTGCAATGATTTTCTGGACGATGCCACGGCTACCTCGATCCGGATCAAACCATCTGTTGCCGAGGCCGCGGTTCGCGTGCAGCCGAGAACGCAAGCGGAGTTGGAAGAAGGCCAAACAGCGTCATGCCAATGGAACGGCGTGGTCCATTGGAAGGCCGGGGCTGGTTTTCGCGTGCGCAGGGTCTCGGAAGATTGCAAAGCCGCGCCGCGAACTATCAGCATTTCGGAAGACGGCACAATCAAAGCCGCAGGCTCCAACTAGCAAGCGGCGGGGCAGCGCAGCGCGACGAAGGTCGAAGTTAGATTTGCGCCATACCGCCGTCGACGAACAGCTCGATGGCATTGACGTAGCTGCTGTCGTCGGATGCCAGGAAGACAACAGCTTTGGCGATTTCGTCGAGGGTGCCGACTCTTCCCAGCGGGATGGCGCCAACGACGCTATCGGCGTATTGATTTACCTGTTCGGTCGTCATGCCCAAGGAGGTCGAGTAGCCCGGTGATGGAACTACGCCCGGGCTAATGGCGTTGACCCGGATTTTCCGGTCCTTTAGGTCAACCGACCAGCCGCGTGCGAAGGAACGCACGGCGGCTTTGGTGGCACTGTAAACGCTAAATGCCGGCGAGCCTTTGATGGAGACAATGGAAGCGTTGAGAATGATGGAGCTGCCGTCTTTGAGCAGCGGAAGGGCCTTCTGCACGCTGAACAAAAGACCTTTTACGTTGGCGTTGAAGATTTTGTCGTAGTGATCTTCGGTGATGGACCCCAGCGGGGCGAATTCTCCGGTGCCGGCGTTGGCAAAGAGGATGTCGATCGTGCCCTTCGCTTGTTTTACCGTCGCGTACAAACGGTCCAGGTCCGCAAGATTCGCGACGTCGCCCTGAACGGCGGTAACGTTTTTGCCGATTAGCTTTACAGAAGTGTCGAGTTCCGCTTGGCGGCGGCCGGTGATGAAGACGTACGCGCCTTCGGCAACAAAACGTTGCGCCGTGGCTAGCCCGATGCCGCTGCTTCCTCCGGTGATTACGGCAACTTTTCCGTCGAGTTTTCCCATGATCTTTTCTCCCTCTTCGCGTCTAGCGCTATAGATGTCGCAGCTGGAATGAGAGGTGCAAGAATACGAAGTGAGTCTGGCGCCAGAGGGACATGCAGGAGCGAGAAAAACGAGAAAACCGTGGCGAGCTGGCTAGTTGGCGACGGTGAGTTCGATTAGTGAAGAGGCGGGAATGCGAGCGCCGGCCATCGGCGATTGATCGATGACGGCGCCGTGGGGCCATTGCGGCGCGGTGACGTAATTTACTTTGCGGCGAAACTGCGCGAGGTCGAGGCGATGCTGCGCGTCGACTTCGGCGAGCCCGATGAGATGGGGCATGACGTAGGCAGCTTCACGCGGTCCCTGCGAGACCAGTACGTCCACGCGGGGAGTGGCGGCGCCGGCGCCGGGGCGCGGATTCTGGATGACCACGGCGTCGAGCGGCTGGTCGGTCATGGTGACGCCGGAAACTTCACCGACCTGCAGGCCGGCGCGGAGTAGTTCGATCCGCGAAGCGCGCAGTGAATTTCCTTCAAGAAGGGGAATTTGAAGCTGGCGCTGCCCGAGGCTGAGGACCACATGCGCTTGCTGCGAGACTTTCATGAGCAGGCCGGCGGGCGGAGTCTGGCGGATCACGACGTTGATGGGCAGCTCGTTGTAGGCGCGATCGGCGACACGCAATAACAGGCCGCGCGATTGCAGCATTTGGCTGGCTTCGGCGACGTTCTTGCCGACGAGATTAGGCATGGTGACTTCGCGGCCATGAATGGCGATGCGCATCGCGGTGATGGCGCTGAGGAAGGCGGCGGAAGCCAGGATGAAAATAAGCAGGGCCATGCGGCTGATCCACTCGAGTCTTTCGCGCAGGGTCATGAGAATGAGTTTCGAATGTTAGACGCGATTCGTCAATGCTTAGCTTCAACAGGCTCGGTCGGAAAGTTGTTCGAGCGAATCGTGTTTCGCTACTTTTTTGTTAAAGGGGGCGCCGGATAGTCGGGCAGCTTTTCCTTGCTGGTATCGGCGCGTTTGACTTCGAGTTCGTCGAAAAGCAGCGACGGGGAGATGATGGTGGAAGAGACGCCGCCGGTGCGGTTGCTGACGAGTGGGTCGTTGCCGACGGCGACGAGATCGCTGCGCAGTGCGCGCACGTCGAGTTCGCTGAAGACCGCGCCGCGAACGAGCTCTTCGTGGCCGTCCTTGGCATAAACACGATAGAGCAGGCGCGGGGCCGTGCCGCCCATGGTATCGACACGATAGCCGTAGGGCTTGCTCTGATCGGTGACCATTTGCACGACGCGCTGCTTGAGGGCGTCGGGAGATTGGGCCTCGGAACTTTTTACCAGGAGGACGCCAAGGCTTGGAGAAGGCGAGGCGCCGGGAGCGGAGCGGCCGTGGCCGTTGGATAAAGGAAAGTCGCGGATAGGCTGGCGGCCGAGCAGATAGTTCGAGAGCGTTCCGTTTTCGATGATGTTGACGGGCTGAGCTCTCACGCCTTCGCTGTCGACGGTGTAGCTGCCGACGAGGCTCTTGCCGCCAAAATCCTTGAGCGTGGGATCGTCGACGATGGTCAGGAAATTTGGCAGGACGCGGGTTTTGTAACTGGTGGCGAAGGCGCCGACGGTGCGGTTGGGTTTGCCGAGCTGCGGCTTGCGCCCCAGAATATTTTGGCCGATCAGAGAAGCGACGACGTCGTCCGCGGCATCGGCGGCGAACAGTACCGGGCCACGGTACTCTTCCTCGACGATGGGGGCCTGCCGCAAAGCGACGACCGTATCCAGCATCGTCTTGGTTTCGCCAAGGAGTTTTTCACGAGTGGGAAGTTCTTCGGGTCGCGCGACGGTCCACGCAGGAGAACGCCCGAGACGCATGCCATCGGCGGCTTGCGTCGCGCTGCTCAATTGCACGCTGTAGGTGGTCTTGCCTCCGCGCGTGATCGTGCCTTCGGAGTTGACGAAGTAATCGTTGATGGAGGAGAAGCGCGCCGAAGCGGTGACCGTCTGTATATCGGGATACTGGCGGTAGAGATCGGTGACGTCCTGAAGGGTAGACTTCCAGGCGTTTTCGTCGAGCTGAAGTTTGACGGTGGGCTGGACGTCGGAGACGACGGGAGCCTTGGCGAAATCGTCGACGGGATTGGGATCGGCGCTGAATTGCTTGAGAGCGGCTTGTTTTTCGGCCAAGCCTTCGCCGGCGGATTTGTAGGCGTCGTCGGTGGCGAGCCAGATCTGGTGGCGCAGGGCGATGGGATCGTCGTCGAGAGGGAGGATAGTGGTTTCGCCGAGAGCCTGGCCGAAGAAGCTGTCTTGCTTGTAATCGCCGACGCGAACGACGACGCGAAGAACGCGGACGTGCACGCGCTGGGCGTCGCGAAGCGCGCCGAAAGCGGCTTCGGCGCCGAAGTCATCCACATCGCTGACGCGATACTCGATGTAATAGGGCCGGCCGACTTGCTCCATTTTTAGCTGCGCTTTCGAACGGTCGAGTTCCGTGAGCAGCGCTTCGAGAAGGGCATCGCCTTTGGCGGCGGCGTGGGCCGCGGCCATGGCGGGATCGGGAGTGGTTTTGGCGGAGTCCGGCGCGGCGCGCAGAGGGGCTACGTTCCCAACGAGAAAAAACGCGGCGAGAGCGGAAAGAGTTTTGCGCGAGATCTTCACGGTTGCACCGCGGTGCTGGCTTGCACGTCTTTGGCTGGCGTGTCTTCAAAACCGGGCGGCGGTAAGAGCGGAGGCCGCTCGTGCGAGTGCTGGCGCTTCTGCACTTCCATTTCAGAGAAGAGCATGGCCGGGGCGACGGCCGCAACGGGTACGCTGCCGCTTTCCGCGCCGCAGACGCCGTTGAAGACGTGCTGCTGGTCCCCGGTGGTGAGAATGCGCGTGAGCGCGGCAAGCGGAGTGCCGACGATGTCCACGCCGCGAACGAGTTCATCGGGCCGGCCGTCGGCGTAAACTTTGTAAACGATGACAGGGAGAACCTGGAACGCTTGCGGAAGCGAGCGGGTGGTCAGCGTAAATCCACCTTGAATATCGTCGAAATATAAACCGTAGGGCTTGCCCTGCTTCTTGATCTCGTCGATCAGTTTTTGGCGCAGCTGACCTTCGGGAACGGTTTGCGTGGAGGTGACGATCAAATTTCCCTGGCGGCCGGTGGGCATGAGGCCGGGCTGATTGCGCCCATGGCCGTTGGACTGGCTGAAATCCTTGATGGGCATGCGGGACATCAGGAATCCCTTGAGGATGCCGTCTTTGATCACGTCAACGCGCGTGGAAGGCGTGCCTTCGTTGTCGAAGTCGTACGCTCCGGCGAGTTTGAAGCCCGCGAGTTCGTGGATGGTGGGGTCGTCGGAAACGCTGAGGAATTTCGGCAAAACTTCCTGGCCGATTTTCTTGGTAAAGGTTTGGCCTTCTTCTTCGTCGCGCTGGCGGTGACCTTCCAGGCGGTGTCCGAGGACTTCGTGAAAAAACACGGCGGCAGCGCGGCCGCTGAGGAGCGCGGGACCGTCGTACGGTTCCGCGGAAGGCGCTTTGCGCAAGGCGTTCAAATCCTCGGCCATTTTGTCGGCTTTGGCGACGAGTTCGGCTTCGGCGGGGAGTCCATTCGCGGCGGGAGCTTGAAAGGTTTCGACGCGGATGAGTTCCATGCCGTCTTCGGCGCGCGTTTGCGCTTCCATGACCAGGCGAGTCGAAGTGCTAGGCGTAACGATGGCGCTGCCTTCGCTGTTGACCATGCGGGCGCTGGAATTCTGAACCTGCAGGACCACTTCGGCGGAATAGACGTTGGGATATTTGCGGAACTCGGCGGAAATGCGCTTGATTTCGTTTTCCCAGGGAGCGCGTTCGAACGCCGATAGCACTGCGGCTTCGCCGATGTGCGTGTGCGAATTTTCTTTCGAAAAGTCGGGGGATTTGTCTTCCTCTTCGGCGCGAACGGCGGTATTGGTTCGAACGTTCATCAAGCTCGGAACGGCGCGTTTATACTCGCGGTCGGTAAGTTCCCAGAGAACGCGGGCGATGGCGTCTTGATCGTCGCCGAGGGGCAGGGTGCCGGATGTCACGCCGCTGGCGCGGCTCTGTCCGTGGGTGTTGTCGAGAGCGGGAGTGCCGACGCGCATGGTGACGTCCGCGGAGCGGCGGTGGCCGGCGGCGTCTGTGAGTAAGCTGCCGAAAGCTCCGACGAGAACCACATAATTCTGATCGTAAACCGTGTAACTGAGGTAGTAGGGCGGTTGCTCGGCTTTGCCCAATTCGGTAGTCGCGCGCGAGAGCTCGGCCTGCATCGTTTTCAGTACGGGATCGTTTGCTGCGGCAACTTTAGATGCGGGGTTGGAGGAATCGCCGGCGGCTCCAGCGGCCGCCGCGGGGAGGCAGGCGATCTGCGCGGCGAGCGTCCAAGTGGCCGCAAAGCGTAGAATTTGCTTCGCGCGGGAAGATGTCCCGGCGTTTTTTGTGGCGATGGTGAAGTTCATGTAAAGTGGGCTCCCAAAACGTTCTGGACCGTGGCAAAGGGGCGCAGCGTTTTTTCGCTTTCGCGAAGGGCTGGCGGCGTCCCACGAGGTTCTTTGTTCGCGGCAACAAGGCAAAACGAATCAAATCACCAAAAAACGAGTATGCCTGAGCGATTGTCTCCGCGCAAACTAGGTGTTTCCAAAGAGTTCGCCGGGTTGCAATCTTGCGCCGCTGGCAAACTCGGATGCGGACACTTCCTTGCGTCCTTCTCGTTTGACGGCTAGAAGGCGCAAAACGGTTGCGTGGCCGCAGGACACCAGGAGATGGCCAGCGTGGGAGCTGAGCGTTCCGGGCGGCGCTGCGGCCGTTTTCTCACTCACTTCGTTGGACACCGGTTGGCCCCAAAGGTGGCAGGACTGCCCGCGAAAGGTTGTATAAGCGCCGGGCCATGGCGCGAAGCCGCGCATGCGGTTGTAGATTTCTTGTGCCGGGCGCGACCAGTCGATGCGGCCGTCTTCTTTTTTCAGCATGGGCGCGAGAGTGGCCGCGGAGTGTTCTTGCGGTTGCGGCATGATCGATCCGGCGGCCAACGAGCGCAGCGTTTCTGCCATAAGCGGAGCGCCCGCCACTGACATTCGTGCGGCAAGCTCGGGAGTGGTTTCGGCGGCTCCGATTTCGATTTCGTGCGTGAGGAGCATTTCGCCGGTGTCCATTCCAGCGTCGATGCGCATCGTGGTGATGCCTGTCTTAGTTTCGCCGTTGGCGATGGCCCAGTTGATCGGGGCGGCGCCGCGATACTTGGGCAGCAGGGAAGCGTGAAGGTTGATCCAGCCGAGTTTCGGGATCGGCAAGAGGCGCGCGGGAATGATTTGGCCGTAGGCGATGATGACGATAGCATCGGGCGCGTAGGACTCGAGAAGTTCCTGCGCCAGTGGCGCGCGGATTTTTTCCGGTTGATGAACCGGAATTCTTGCTTTGAGCGCCGCTTCCTTAACTGGTGAAAAGGAAACTTCCTGACCGCGTCCGCGCGGGCGGTCGGGCTGGGTGATGACTGCGAGTACTTCGAAATCAGTCTGCGCGATCAGATGCTGCAGCGCGGGAACGGCGAATTGTGGTGTGCCGCAGAAGACCAGACGCATTCGCGCGGCCGGCGAATTCACCACTCGCCTAGCTTCTTAAGTTTCTTGATTTTTCGCTTGATGAGGTCGCGCTTCAGCATGCTGAGGTGCTGCAAAAAGAGAATGCCGTTCAGGTGATCGATCTCGTGGCAAAAGGCGCGCGCCAGCAGATTCTCGCCGCGTATTTCAAAAAATTCGCCTTTGGCATTTTGCGCTTTCACAGTCACAAATTGCGGGCGCATCACGTAGCCGCGAAACCCTGGGATCGACAGGCAGCCTTCTTCTTCGCGCACTTCGCCTTCCGCGTGAATAATTTCCGGATTCACCAGGACGATCTTGGCCTCGGGATTTTTGCCGGCGGTGACGTCGATCACCGTCATGCGAATGCTCTTGTCGATTTGCGGCGCGGCAAGTCCCACGCCTTGCGCGGCATACATGGATGCAAACATATCTTCTGCGAGCTCTTCCAATTCGGCGTCAAACTTTTTGATGGATATAGTCGGCTTTTCAAGAATGGGATCGCCGAACTTGACGATCGGATAGATTTTGCGCGGCGTGCCGGAAATTTCCGGCGTCTCCGTCGCGGGGGTCGTAACTTCTTCAGAACTCGTCGATTTGTCGGGCATAGTTGTCGAAATTCCGCCGCGTCTCGGCGAGGGAGTCTCCTCCAAATTTTTGCAGAAAAGCATCCGCGAGCACAAGTGCCACCATGGCCTCGCCAGCCACGCCGCCTGCGGGCACGACACACCAGTCCGAGCGTTCATACGCGGCTTGAATCGGCTCCTTGGTCACCATGTCGGCGGTGCCCAGCGCGCGCCGCAGCGTCGAGATGGGTTTTAAATAGCCACGAATCACCAGATCTTCGCCGTTGGTGATTCCGCCTTCGAGTCCGCCGGCGCGATTCGTCGCGCGCCGAAACCGATGCGCGGCCTTATCGTACGAAATTTCATCCTGCACTTCGCTGCCGTAGGAGCCTGCTGCCGCGATTCCCGCGCCGATCTCGACGCCCTTCACCGCTTGCACGCTCATCAGCGCCTGCGCCAGCCTGCCATCGAGTTTTTCGTCCCACTGCGCGTGGCTGCCGAGTCCGACCGGAACGTTGTGCGCCACAATTTCAAAAATCCCGCCGACGGTGTCGCCTGCCTTCAGCACCATATCCACTTCGGCCTTCATCTTGTCCTGAATCGCCGAATCAACGCAGCGAAGTGGCGACTCGAGATCGCCGCAGATCGCGCGAATCTCATCCCACGAAGCCGCGCGATCCAGCTTGACGTGGCCCACTTGAATCGTGTGACTCGCGATTTCCGTGCCCAGTTCGCGCAGCAGAAGTTTTGCGAAAGCGCCCGCGGCCACGCGCGCCGCCGTTTCCCGCGCGGAAGCCCGCTCCAAAATGTAGCGCGCATCGTGAAAATTAAATTTCTGCGAACCCGCCAGATCGGCGTGCCCTGGACGTGGCGCCGTCAGTTTTTTCTCGTTCCCCGCAAATTCTGGCGAATCCTCGACAGGAAGAATCTTCTCCCAGTTAGCCCAGTCGCGGTTCTCGATGCGCAGCGCCACCGGCGCGCCAATCGTTTTTCCGTGCCGCACTCCCGCGAAGATCTCCGCGCGGTCCTTCTCGATTTTTTGCCGCCCGCCGCGTCCATAGCCCAGCTGCCGCCGGTGCAGTTCGTGATTGATGAACTCTACATCGACCGGCAGCGAAGCAGGCAGCCCCGAGACAAACGCCAGCAGCGCCTGCCCGTGCGATTCCCCCGCCGTATAAAAACGCAGCATCGCTATCCACACCCTCAAGGCTCAGAAATTTGCCTGCCGTAAAAACATTCAGTGTAACGGCAGCGCCCGTGCTCGTCCAGTTGCAACGGGTGTCTGTCGATGCTGGATTTTCGATTGGCACCCTACCGGCGCTATCTTTTACCGCGTAGGTTCTCACAGTCTTTTTTCACGACCGTGGAGTAGATTGGACGTAGATGTTCACCGTCTAAAACAAAATAGAACGCCCCTTCGCGACTTTCGTCTTCGTCGAGGTCACCTAGAATCACAATCAGGCTACTGTCCTTTCTAAATCCGAAAACGTCGTCTCCACTCTGCGAATCAGGAAAGACCTTTTGGCCTTCGGCGCCGAAATACACTGTGCTGGTGGCATGGAAACGTTCCGGCGTTATGATCCGCCCTGTTTTCAGGTTGACTATGGCAAACATTGCGCACGAAGTCCCACATCCCCAAATAGCTACTCTGTAGTGCCCTGCAAAGTTCGGACCTTTAAATACCTCTTGTTTTAGAAGCGTTCGATACATTTTTGCAGTTGGATTACTCTTGAGGTCGAGCTTTGGACTTGCTGCTGTTTGTACGACAGGAACACGATAACCCGCAAAACTTGGGGCTTTCGCATCAATCAAATCAGAAGATGTCACTATCCGACATCTATCGAATGGGGACGGGACGTCTTGCTGAAAATGCGCCAAAATTAATGCTGCGCATGCCACCAACGTTGTAGCTTCGTAGTTCCATTTCATATTTGAGGCGGCCAGTTTGAAGCCGCCCACTAGTTTAAATCAGATTGCTGACGGCTATTCAATCCGCAGCGCCACCAGCGGACTGACCCGCGTCGCCCGATGCGCCGGCACCCAGCAAGCAAACAGCGCCACGCCAACCAGCAGAACCGCAACTGCCGCATACGTCAACGGATCGCTCGGACTCACCCCATAAAACTGATCCGCCAAAACCCGCGTCCCCGCAAACGCCACCACCAATCCCACAACAATCCCAATCGCCACCACGCCAAATCCCTGCCGCAAAACCATTTTCAAAATATCCCCCGGCGTAGCTCCCACCGCCATGCGAATCCCAATCTCCTGCGTGCGCTGCGAAGCCGCATACGAAGCCACGCTATAAACGCCAACCACCGCCAAAATCAAGCCCAGCAATCCCATGACGCCTGTCAACTGCGCCCCCAGCCGGAAGAACAAAAACCCATTCACGCCTTGCAGCGCCTCATTCATCGTTTGCAATTGCGAAACAGGAAGCGTCGGCGCCAGTCCGCGCACTTGCTCCTGCACCAGCGCGGCCAGACTCATCGGCGGCACCGAAGTCCGGACATGAAACGTTCGCATCGGCATATACACTTGGCTCAGCGGCCGGTAAAAATGGGGCTGCGGCTCCTCGATCACACCCCGATATTTTCCGTCCTGCACCACTCCCACCACCTCCATAAACGGCCCCGCCTCGCCCTTCACGCTGAAGCGCTTCCCGATCGCATCCTGGTCCGGCCAAAACTTCTTCCCCATCGTTTGATTGATGATCGCCACGCCCGGCGCCTTCTCATCGTCCGCCTCGGTAAACGCACGTCCGCGTTGCATGGGAATCCGCAGCGCCTCGAAATACTGCGCATTGACGGCGTTCATCTCCACCGCCGGAGGCAATTGCCCCGCCTCCCAATGTTGCCCATCCACGGTGACCGGGTTAAACGCGCTCATCACGCTCAGCGGCACCGTAAACGCCTGCCCCACCGCAACCACACCCGGAAGATTCCCCAGCCGCGTTTCCAGCTCGCGAAAAAAAGCCCGACCCTGCACCTCTTCGTAACCCACTTGGTGCACGTCCACCGAAAAATCCAGCACGCTGTTCGGATTCAGCCCCAGATAAATCGTCTCCGCTTTCCCCAAACTCCGCACAAAAAGCCCCGCCACGATCAGCAGCACCAGCGACCCCGCCACCTGCGCGATCACCAGAGCGCTGCGCGCAAACTGCCGCCGCCGTCCATCCGACGATCCGCGCCCGCCCTCATGCAGCACCGCGCTCACATCCTTCCGCGCCACGCGCAGCGCCGGAAAAACGCCCACGATTCCGCCCGTAAACAGCGCCGCCGCAATCGCAAAGAAATACACGCGCCCATCCGGCAGAAAGTTCAGTTGAATCGGCAAATCCGTCCCCAGCGAAATCGTGCTCAAAAATTGCGTGGCCCAAAACGTCAGCACCAATCCAAATCCCGCGCCCAGCAGCGCCAGCAGCAAACTCTCGGTCAAAAATTGCTGAATCAGCCGCGCCCGCCCCGCCCCCAGCGCCGAACGAATCGCCATCTCCCGCTGCCGCGAAGTCGCCCGCGCCAGCAAAACATTTGTCACGTTAAAACACGCCACCAGCAGCACCAGGCTGGCGAGCGCCATAAACGCTAACGAGAGCGACACCAACGTATTGTCCGGATCGGGATCGGGCCGCGCGCGATTTTCCGGAAACGCGCGAACAGAAATCGCTTTGTCCGTATCCGGATGCTGCAACGCCATCCGCTGCGCCACGATGTTGAGCGCAGCCTCCGCCTTCTTCAATTCCGTGCCCGGCTTCAGCCGCCCCATCACATTCAGCGAGCGATCCGCGCGATGCGTCCACGTATCCGCAATCCTCGTTTCATCTCGCTCGGCGATTTCCGCGCTCAGCGGCACGTACAAATCCGAGTTCACGACGAAATACGTTCCCTGAAACTCTTTCGGAGTCACTCCCACAATCGTCATCGGATGTCCGTTGATCTCGACGTGCTTCCCCAGCACACTCTTGCTTCCAGCAAACCGCTTCTTCCAGTAGGCGTACCCCAGCACGATCACCGGATCGTTTCCTGGTGCTTGGCTCTCCGTCGGCAAAATCAACCGCCCGATCTCCGGTTGTATCCCCAGCATCGAAAAATAGTTTCCCGTCACGCGCGTGGCGATCGAATGATCGCCCACCTTGTCCGCGGTCAGGTTCGTAAGTCTGACGCTATATGCGGCCAGATCCGACAACGCCGCCGCGGATTGATCCCGCAGGTCGGCGTAATCCGGATAGGAAAAATTTTGAAGAGTTTTCTCCCCGTTTTGTTGCAGGCTCAGCACCACCAGCCGCTCCGGATGCTCCGCCGGCAGCGGCCGCAGCAAGAAGCCGTTGATCACGCTGAATATCGTGGTGTTGACGGCGATCCCCAGCGCCAGCGTCACGATCGCCAGCGCCGCAAACCACGGCGCCTTCATAAACGCCCGCAGCGCGTAGCGCAGATCATGCAACACGTTTTTCATCAGGCCACCTCAGCGAATTCGACCACCAGACCATTGCAAAACCAAGGCCCCCGTCGCCGTTTCACCTATCTTATTGAAACTTATGAATAGTAGTGCAATTCCTGTGGTCTTCAGCGGGCGGAAATCGTGCGGAAATGGGACGGCGCCGTCGCGAAAGCGAACGGCGCCGTTTTCTGCACTCTTGCATTCAAGACGAATACCGGGCGGTGACCTTTCGCGCGAATTCTCGCAACAAACGACGCGCGCAGTGGCTTCACCATCCCCAAGGTTTACGGCTTGGGCGTAGGATTCTTATCGTCCTTCGGAGCATCGCTGGGCGCAACTTTCGGCGCCTCCTTCGGAGCTTCCTTGGGCTGAATCGAAAGGACCTCCACCTCAAAGACCAGGGCGGAATTGGGCCCAATCTGCGGACCAGCTTGGCGCTCGCCGTAACCCAGCTCGGCCGGAACGAAAAGTTCCCACTTCGAGCCCACGGGCATGAGTTGCAGCGCCTCGGTCCAGGCCTTGATCACGCCGCTTACCGGTATCGTGGCCGGCTGGCCGCGCTTGTACGAGCTGTCGAATTCCGTCCCGTCAATCAGCGTGCCTTTGTAATTGCACAGGACGGAATCGGTGGCCGCGGGCTTTGGCCCAGTGCCTTCCGTCAAAACTTTGTATTGCAGGCCGCTTGGTAGCGTAACGACGCCGTCCTTTGCTTTGTTGGCCGCCAAAAATTCTTCACCCAGCCTTTTGTTGTTGGCGGCGTCCGCGGCCTGCTTTTCCTGCTGCTTTTTGCGAAGCGCCGCTTGCGCGGCCACCAGCACGGTCTTGGCCTCTTCTTCGGTCATCAGCGTTTTGCCGTTGCTGAACGCATCGCGAAATCCGCGCGCGAGGATGGCGGGATCCACTTCCACCGCTTGCTTTTGCAATCCTTGGCCAAGATTCAGGCCCAGCGCATAACTGAATTTTTCTTTTTCCGTTTTCAGCGTGAGGGGAACCGGGGTCTTCGCCGTGGTCGAGGTTCTGGGCTTGGCTGCAGGTGTTTTCGGCGTCGCGGAGGCCGAAGGTTGTTGAGCTGTTGCCGGGGGCGTGGTTTGTGCAGGCGCTTGCTGCGCGAGGTTGCTCCCGGCGAAAAGTGTTGTCAGGACCGAAAGATACAGCGATGGTTTTAGTAGTTTTCGCATCCGGTTATTGTCCCATTGGTTCGGCAGGTCCGCAAATAGACGATTTTCGGCCGGGCATTGCCCGCATCGCAAAAGACGCGGGAGCTGGGAAGATTCTTATCCAGAGTGGCTGAACGGCTTACTTGACGGCGATGCACCGCGCGGTTACGCTTCGGACGCCGGGTTGCAAGCCAACAACTTTCCACCGGCTGCATTCGAGAAAAGAGATTTGTGGCGGACACTCCTCTCCAGGTCACCGGGCAAGCGGCCAAGGCGGAGACTCCGTCGGTCGTCGAGGTCTTGACCGACTCGTTCAAGGGCTGGGTTTCCAGCGTTCAGGATTATTCGAAACTGGCCTTTCAATCGCTCGCCAATCTCGCCGTCGGCCCGCGCTATTTCCAGGACACGATGGACCAGATGGACGATATCGGCGTAGGGTCACTGCCGATCGTGCTGCTCGCCGGGCTGTTTATCGGCGCCGTGCTGGTGTTGCAGACGGCTTCCCAGTTCGTGCGCTTTGGGCAAACTTCGCTGACTGGAGAAGCCGTCTCCCTCGCGCTGGTCCGCGAACTTGGCCCCACGCTCACTGGAATTTTGGTGGCAGGCCGCTGCGCCTCGGGAATGGCTTCCGAACTCGGCTCCATGCTGGTGACCGAACAGGTTGATGCCATGCGTGCCATGGGCACCGATCCCAGCCGCAAACTGGTCACGCCGCGCGTGGTGGCCTCCATTTTAGTAGTGCCATTGCTCACCGCGCTCAATGATTTCATTGGATTGCTGGGCGGATGCATCGCCTCCGTATTTTCTTTGCGCCTGGGTGCCGTGCAATTCTGGTCCAGCGCCATCCATGCGCTAGATTTTTCCGACCTCATGCAAGGCTTTGCGAAACCGATTGCGTACGGATTCATCCTCGCCACGGTGGGGTGTTACAAGGGGTTGACCGTGCGCGGCGGGACGCAGGGCGTCGGCCGCGCCACCACGCAAGCCGTGGTTGTGTCGTCGGTGATGATTATTTGCGCCGATCTGTTCCTGACAAAATTGTCGCTCTATCTCGGGGACAAGATTTTTTGACCAACCGCCGCTGCAGCGCGCCGTTTTCGCGGTTTCCCGCTGCTCCATCACGCCCCGTTTACCGCTATAATCACTTACACTCACGATGACTCCGACGGTCCAACCCGACTGCCAGGCCGCTCCGGTAGTGTCCTTCGAAAACGTGCGCCTCCGATTTGACGAAGGCGATATTCTTCGCGGCGTGACGTTTTGCGTGCAGGAACGCGAAACGATGGTTCTGCTTGGCGAAACGGGAACCGGCAAGACGCTAACGCTGAAATTGGCCACCGGGCTGTTGCGGCCCGGCAGCGGAGCCGTGAACGTCCTGGGCAAGCGCGTCTCGGAAATGCCGGAGAAACAGCTGCTCGCGTTTCGCAGGCAAATCGGTTTCGTATTTCAAGAAGGCGCGCTGTTCGATTCCATGACCGTCGGGGAAAACGTGGCCTACCGTTTGCGCGAGGAGCACGTCAACGATGAAGAGGTCCAGCAACGCGTTCGCGAGGTGCTGCGATTTGTGGAATTGGAGCACACCATCGACCAATTGCCTTCGGAACTTTCCGGCGGCATGAAGCGGCGGGTCTCCATCGCGCGCGCTCTCGTCAATCGGCCGCCCATCGTGCTTTACGATTCGCCCACCGCGGGACTGGATCCGGTTACATCGCAAACCATCATCACTTTGATTTTGCGCTTGCGCGACGTTTTTGGCGTGACCGCGTTGCTGGCCACGCATCGGCTGCAGGACGGTTTTGCCCTCGCGAATTTTCATTTCGATCCGGAGACGAAACGCGTGATGCGTAACGGCGAGAACGGGAACGGCGCCGGTTCAAAAGGTGCCGCGATCACCAAGTTTCTGGTCTACAGAGATGGCGGCATCTATTTCGAGGGAGCTCCGGAAGAGCTTGCCGATTCGAAGGATCCCTATCTGAAGCGTTTTCTCGAGTGATTCTGCGGTACGCTGTTGGTCTGAGATCGGGAGGGAAGCGGCAATGGCGCAGAGGAAACAACTCACCTGGACGGAACTACGCGTGGGTTTGTTCGTGCTCGTCGGCTTGTTTGTGCTGGCCGCCGGAATTTTTTATGTCACCGGGTCGAATGTGATCGGGCCGAAATACCGCTTGATAACCTATCTGCCGGAGGTCTCGGGACTTACGAACGGCGCGCCGGTGCGGTTGGATGGAGTCGAAATCGGCAACGTGGAAAGCATCAGACTGGTGCCGAGGGTGAACGGCAAGCCCCCCGAAAAAAACAGAAACATTGAAATCGAAATGCGCATCGACAAGAAATACCAGGAAGATATTTTGAGCGACTCGACCGCGAGCCTGGCGACCGAAGGATTGCTGGGCAACCGCTACGTGAACGTCACCCGCGGGTTCACCGGCAAGAAGCTTGCCGACCGCCAGGAGGTGCAAGGCTCCGAGGAAAAAGCCATGCAGGAGGTGGTCGAGCGAAGCGCGGACGTGCTGCAAAGCCTGAAGAATTTGTCGGAGAATTTGCAAGAGCTGATTACCGGCGTCAAGCACGGGCGCGGCACGCTGGGAAAATTTATTTCGGATGACGAGGCCTACAATCACCTCAACAGCGTTTTGGCAAAGACCGACACGCTGCTGGCGAACGTGCAAGCGGGCCAGGGGACGCTGGGGAAGCTGGTGACCTCGGACGAAATGTACACGAAGGTGGATAAGGGCCTCGATAACGTGAATGTGATTTTGGCGGATGTGCGCGCGCAGAAGGGCACGATCGGGAAACTGCTCTACGATCCGACGTTGTACGATCAAGCGAAAGAAGCGATCGGCCATGGCAACGCGCTTCTCGGAGACGTGCGCGCCGGGAAGGGCAGTCTTGGAAAATTGGCGACCGACGACACGCTTTATAACAAGCTGCGGGATACCAGCACGAATTTGGCGGCGGCTACGGCGAAGCTGAACGACAATACGACCAGCGTCGGAAAAATGTTTTCCGACCCGCAACTGTACGACAATTTAGCGGGGCTGACGGGCGATATGCGTCTGCTGATCGGCGACTTCCGGCAGAACCCGAAGAAGTTCCTGCATATCAAGATCACCATCTTCTGATTTCGCGCGGGGCGCTTTGCGGGCTCCAACACGATTGTGTTCTAATGCCCTTGGGACAAACAAAGAATTGATTTTAGTTTGAGCACACTGTTGCCAAAAGCTTCATGGAAAATCAGGAAATAACACAAAAACAGGCGCGCGCGGAAGCGGGGAAATCCACGCTCCCGCAGCCCGGGCGTCCGGTCCCGAGCCGCGCGTATCCGGGCGCGCTGATCGTCGTGGAAGGCACGGACGGCTCGGGAAAAAGCACGCAACTCTATTTGCTGAAGCGCTGGCTCGAGATCGGCGGCTACCGCTTGCATTTTACCGAGTGGAACTCTTCGCCGCTGGTGAAATCCGCCACGCGCCGCGGGAAACAGCGGCGCTTGCTCACGCCGACTACTTTTTCGCTGCTGCACGCGGCGGATTTCGCGGACCGCTGCGAGCGGCAGATCATGCCTCTTTTGCAGGGCGATTACCTGGTGCTTGCGGACCGCTACATCTACACGGCGTTCGCGCGCGACGCGGCGCGCGGCTGTCCTCCGCGATGGCTGCGCAATCTCTACCGTTTTGCGCCGATCCCCGACATTACGTTTTATTTTCGCGCGCCGCTCGATGTGGCCGTGCACCGGATTCTCAGCGGACGGCCGAAGCTAAAATACTACGAAGCGGGAATGGACCTCGGCATGTCCTACGACCGCTCGGAAAGTTTTCGTTTGTTTCAGGCGCGGATTCTCGAGGAGTACGACCGGATGGTCGACACCGATAATTTTGTGGTGCTCGATGGCACTTTGCCGGTGAACAAGTTGCAGAAACAAATGCGCGACATCGTGGCGTCCAAAATCGATTTGAAGCGTTTTGCTCCGCGCGTTCAGGAACAAGAGTGACCATGCCGGATCAGGAAAAAGATAAATTGGCGCCGCCAAGCGCTCCAACGGAGAACGTTGCGGCGCCTGTTTTGCCGGTGGCGGGCAAGTCCGGGCCCGCGGCTGACGGCGACACGTCTCATTATTTTTTTGGCGAACCTCTGGTTGGATTTGACCCCAGCGAGATCACCGGAAATCTGATCGTCATCGAAGGCATGGATGGTTCGGGCCGCTCGACGCAAATTGCGCTCTTGCAAGAGTGGCTGGAATCGGAAGGTTTTGCGGTGCAAACGAGCGGGCTGCGGCGCTCGAATCTGGTGGGGCGCGACATCGACCAACTGCTGGCGAAAAATGCGGTGACGCGGCTGACGCTGGCGCTGATGTACGCGACCGACTTTTTCGATCAAATCGAGCACCGCATTCTGCCGGCGCTACGCGCGGGAACGGTGGTGCTTGCCGACCGGTTTATTTTTACGCTGATCGCGCGCGGCGTGGTGCGCGGCATCAATCGGGATTACATGAGCGGACTTTACGCCATGGCGCTGCGGCCGCATCTGACATTCTGGCTGAACGTGCGGCCGGAGACGGCGTTCGGCCGCGAATTCAAAAAGGCCCAAGCCATCAGCTATTGGGAAGCGGGACGCGACATGTCGCTCTCGCACGATTTGTATTGGTCGTTTATCCGCTATCAGACGATGATCAAGCGCGAATTTGAAGTGATGGCCAAACGGCACGCCTTTATCGAACTGGATGGCGAGGCCAGCGTCTCGACGGTGAATAAGCAATTGCGCCAGCGCATCGGCGAACAGCTAGGCATTCGCGCGTCGAAGTACACGCCATCGGCGGCGCTGCAGCACCTCTGGCGGTAAATCCCGAAATGTCCGAACCGGTTCATATCGCCGCTATCGACGCCGGCTCCAATGCCGTGCGTCTGAGCGTGGCGCGCGCTTATTCCGCGCTGGACATCGAGCCTTTGCAAACCGAGCGCTACTCCCTGCGGCTGGGGGAGGGCGTTTTCGTCCGGCACCGCTTCAGCGAAGAACTTTTCAAAAAAGGCGTGAAAGCGTTTCGCCATTTTCGCGAGGTGATGGACGAGTTTGGAGTCACGAAATACCGCGCGGTGGCCACCAGCGCGTCGCGCGAAGCGCGCAACCGCGATGCGTTCCTGAAAGCAATCAAACAAAAAACGGGAATCGCGCTGGAAGTGATCAGCGCTCCCGAAGAGTCGCGGCTGGGGCGCGAGGCGGTGGTCGCGGCGATGGGGCCGGAGTCGCCGCCGCGGTGCATCGTGGACCTGGGGGGCGGGAGCCTGGAGGTCAGCATTCTGCGCGATCACACGGTGGAGAAACTCGCACAGCTTCCCGTGGGCACGGTGCGTTTGATGACCACACTGAATATTCCGGGAGTGGTGCGCCCGGCGCAAGCTGAGGAGGTGCGGCGATACGTGCGAGCGCTCCTGGATGCGAAGCTGCCGTCGCGGCCGAACCTGGGAGACAGCATCGCGGTGGCGCTGGGCGGCAACGCGGAAACGCTGGCGAACGTTGCGCCGGGGCCGCGCAATCATGGATTTCCGACGCTGGAGCTTTCGCTGCTGCGCGAGAGGCTGCCGGACATTCTGGCGCGCGACGTGAAAGAGCGAATGAAGTCCTACGCGGTGCGGCGCGACCGCGCGGACGTGATGGCGATTGCGGCGATCACGTTTATCACGATTGGCAGGTATCTGAATCTGCGCAATTTTGTGATTCCCAGCGTGGGGATTCGCGAAGGCTTGCTGCAGGAAATCGCGCACGAGGCGTTTTCGCGGAAAGAGCCGCACCGCTATAACGCGGAAGCGCGGCAACTGATTGTGGGGACGCGCAGTTTCGCGCGGCGGCTGGAATACGATCAAGCGCATGCGGAGCATGTGCGCGAGCTGAGTATCTTGTTGTTCGACAAGCTGCAAGCGGTGCATCATCTGCCCGCGCAATCGCGCGTGCTGCTGGAAGCGGGAGCGCTGCTGCACGACATCGGGCATCGAGTGAGCCATCACGGACATCACAAGCATGGAGAGTACCTTGCGCTGAACGGGGATATGCCGGGGCTCGAAGGACGCGACCGGGCCATTGTTGCCGCGCTGGTGAGATACCATAACCGGAAATCGGAGCCGGCGGGACATCATACGGCGTACGCGACATTGAATAACAACGACAAGCGCATAACGCGGCGGCTGGCGGCGATTTTGCGAATCGCCGAGGCGCTCGATCATTCGCACCGACAGCGGGTGACGAATTTGCATGCGACGTTCCAGCGCGGGGCCGTGGGATTGCAAATCGACGCGCGGGGGGACGCGGCGGAGGATTTGCGCGATGCAGGGCGCAGCGCCGAGTTGTTTGAGAAAGAGTTTCACGTGCAGATTTATTTTCGGCAGTCCGTAGGTTGACACCTGCTTCAACACGGATGTCTTGTCATTCAGGAAACTGGCATCGCTAATCTGCATATTCAATGCAAACAGTGCTGGATACTTTTTCTGCGGGGGTAGACTGAATCATGCTGCTTTATATCGTGCGCCACGGAATCGCCATCGATCGCGAGGATCCCAAGTGTCCGGCCGATCCGGAACGGTATTTGACGGAAGAAGGCGTCGAGAAGACGAAACAAGTGGCGAAGGGCATCGCTACGCTGGGCGTGGCGCCCGATCTTTTTCTGACGAGTCCTTACGTGCGCGCGAACCAGACGGCGGAGATTTTTGCGAATGCGCTGGACTATCCGCGGCAGAAGATTCGGCGGACGGATTTACTTCTGCCGGGAGCGGAGCCGACGCTGTTGTTTCGCGAGCTCGCGAAGGACAAGCAGTCTTCTTCGGTTTTTCTGTTCGGGCACGCTCCGCAACTGAATGATTTGATTGCCACGGCGCTGGGGTCGAAGCACCACATTACGTCGCTGAAAAAAGCGGGCGTGGCGTTGCTCGAACTGAAGCGGGTTTCGCCGCCGAGCGCGGAATTGGCCTGGCTGGCGCCGCCCAAGATGCTGCGCAAGCTGGGGAAGTAGGCGCGTTGCGGCAGTGGGCGAAGGCTGCCTGGCCAGATTGATCCCTGCGGACACCGATCGGACGATGGTTCAACCGATGCGGTCTGAAATTTCCTGAAAAATGGTGGAGGCTACCCCTGTTTTTGTAAGTGTTGCATTTGAAGGAGTTAGTGTTGGCGTAAGTCGTTTGGATGCAACACTTGCGGGGGTGGTGTGTAAGTGTTGCGTTTAAAGGGGTTAGGTGGAGGTGCGGGCGCGGGGCAAAAGTGAGGATGGCGGCGCGAAATCGCGGCTACAAGAAGAGGCCGGCGAGACGCCAGCGCTAGGCGGAGGAAAAGCAGATCCTTCCCGACCGGGCCGGGATACTTGGTCGCTTTGCTCAGGGGGGCAGACTTGGGGATGGGAGTTGGTTGTCCATGTTTGGGTTGGGGTTTGGGTTGGTGGCGTGGTGGACGGATCGGGATGAGGCTTGGGCGGTGCGTTATCGTGGCGGGGGCGTGAGGCGGATGGGGTGGCGGGTTCCTGAGTGGGTCGGGAGGAATTTTGCGCAGCCTCTTGGCTAGGTTTGGGTGATGGTGAAGGCCCGGATGCCGGGCTTAAGCCCGTCGCTACACCGTTTGCGTTTGGTTTGGGGGGCGGGGGAGTTGAGGCGTTTCTGGGGGCGCGTGGCGTTCGGGAAGGCGGAGTTGCGGGAGTGGCGGGGTCGGGGGTGGCGTTGAGGTGATCGTGGTTTTGGGTGAGGGAGTCGCGGATGGATTGGCGCCAGGCGTTGGTGTCGTAGGCGTTGATGTATTCGTGCTGGGCGAGGTGGATGGTTTGGAGGAGGGTTTGGGCGAGGTAGGCG
>Ga0210407_10000712_pt1 | contig 35364 bp, 36 predicted proteins | sample IncBWC27MmetaG_FD_150860 | JGI IMG/M metagenome (GOLD analysis project Ga0210407, IMG submission 150860) | Forest soil microbial communities from Barre Woods Harvard Forest LTER site, Petersham, Massachusetts, United States - Inc-BW-C-27-M | ecosystem: Environmental > Terrestrial > Soil >...
TGATCGGGGACACCGGGATTGCCAGTTGCATCGATGCCCAGACCGGAGAGCAGGTGTGGCAGCAGCGAATTGGCGGAGAGTACTCGGCGTCACCTTTGTACGCAGACGGCCGGCTGTGGTTCTTTAACGAGGATGGCAAGACGACGGTGCTGAAGCCGGGGCGGGTTTTTGAGCGGGTTGGGGAGAATCACCTGGACGAGGGGTCTCTGGCGTCAACGGCGATTGCGGGAAAAGCGTTTTATCTGCGGACGCGGACGGATCTGTACAGGATCCAGGAGAAGTAGCCCCGTACAACAGCGCTGTCGAGATCCACGTCAAGAAAGCCATGGCTCGCGTCCTTTTGTGTAGCTGATGCTTTGTAGGAGCCGTTGAACTAAGACTATGGGTTGTGCGGCAGGCCCATCAGCCACGGGGTGAGGCTTGTGTGTCGCTTGGTACGAGCTTCGCGGTACCCTGCGTCTTGCATTTGCCAGCGACGACGCCGCAGGCACCGTCCCTCGCTGTTAACAATCAAACGTCCTGACCTTCAGAGCTTGATTATGTCCAAAAGCAGCAAATGCACTACGGTCTATTGTGGGCGCACTCGGGGCCAAGTTCCATTAAGGCTAGCGCCCCCTCTGGTATCGTAAAACGGAGAAGCGAAACAGCGATACCCTGCCACTCGCCCTTAAGGTTCTCTGGAGCGTCGCGCAAGTCGCCGTAATCAAAGTCATTAGCACTGTCAAATCGAACAGTCAAACGAACGATCACCTCGTCTCCGTGTATTCTGGCCGGTGATTCAGCTATCATAAATTCCCTCGGAGAGACTTCGGCGATGCTGCCGACCAACCGCAACCGCAATGTTTCGCCCATCAACGAGATAAAAACGGAGATGGAGTCCTCTCTCCACTTGCTCAACATGGCTCGAACCTCGTCTAAGGACGCTCTCATGTTCCACCTGATCGAGGTGCAATTTGGGGCCAAAGAAGCAACACGTATTGCAACCCTGCTGAAGTGGGATGTAGGTTCGTAAGTCGCGATTCAAATTTCAGTTCCATTACATTGGCGAGCCGCTAACCGAAGGTTGCCAGATGCCCCCGATACGCATCGGGCAACAGGTCGCCGCGCGTCGAAAGCGCCTGTCCGAGCTTGATGAACACGGTTCCGAGTTCCTCGCATGCGCGGCGAAGATGCTCAGCCCGAGCTTGATCCCCGGACTCATGCTTGATGAATTCATCGTCTACAACGCCGATGCCTTGACGCGCGAGCACCGCCAAGATCTCGCGGTAGCGCTCGCTTTTCTTTATCATCTTCCTGCCGGGGCTGGCCCTTTGATCGGTCATCTTCATCGTCAACCGCTACGCGATTGTACAGCACGGAGGTGGTGCGACAACATCTTGTCGTTGCGTCCTTGCGAAGGGAGCGACCCGCTTTAACTGAAGAATGGGGGCGGCGGTTCGTAACCGGGGGTCGTGCGAACCTCACGCGATTGCAGCCAGGTCTTGAATTCCCTGAGCTGATCGATGCCGCGTCGGATCGCAAGCAAATCGTCCGCTGTGGTATCCCGCGTTGCAGCGCCGTATCGCGGCTGGCTACCCGCTGTCAGTCGTATTCCGGTCCGTGGAGCGGCGTCCGGCAGGCACTCTTTGCCGCGGGTGAGTTCCGCATCCATCGCTTTCAAGTTGGCGCGCGTCCGGCCGTATTGGCCATCCGCGGTGAATGGACGTTTTCCGATGATGAGGCAATCACGGACATCCAGAAAGCGGTCGGCATTGTGCGCGAGTTCTGGCATGATGACAACTTCCCGTACTTTCTGGTGACTCTGAAACCGTTTGACAACGATTCGGGACAGGGCGATGGTTCGGCTTTTACCAATGCGTTCTGCAGACGCGAGGGAACGCGGTGAGTGGTCCCTCTGTTCACAGCACAGCTAGGAGCTTGGTAGCAGGCTGCTAGCCTCTAGTGGCTCCGTCCGGCAGTTATGTGGCTCCTCTGCGTCATCGACACTCCAAACGTCAGCATGAACGGCTTCTTTGTAAACGCCGTGGGAACACCTTCGAACTGGATGACGGAGCCGCGCATGAGCGGCCCATTGAGGTGAGTATCCTTCCATTCCGAATCCTTAAGCTGAAGGGTTACCTCCGGAGTAATGCTGTCTGAAATCGCTACGACCAAAACGCTCGGCTGTGCGGCTGGTTCGGCGGACAACAGGGTACCGGTGAACAAGGTGACTCCGCCAGCGCCGCCGGGTACCATCGCGTTCTTGAGATTATTCTCGAAATACTCCTCACCGTCTGGCTCCGTCAGGGACGTTTTGATTGCCGACCATAACTGTTTGGAAGCCACGGTCGCCGGTTTGGTTCTTTGAGCCGCGACAGGCACAGGTCTTTCGAGGAATGCCAACGCAAGGAACAGCGTGACAACAAATCTCGGCATCTGGGTAGCCTCGGTGTGTCTGCTATCTTATCGCCAAAAATCGACTGTGAGTAGTATTCAAAAACCTCCACTTTGTGGAACGCCCAAAGCTAAGCTGCGAAGTGTCAGTTCCTTGAAAGTCCGGCTTGAGAAACTTGCGCAGGGGTTGTGAAGACATCGCGTCAAATGTGTACGCCTCCCTGTTTCACATATAACATCAGCCAAAGAAGAAACAACGCACCAAGAACCGAAGCGGCAGACGAAATGACGACAAAGACTACGATTCGTCTGTTTAGCATAACGCGATAATTCTACACCCGAACCGCTCGGTCAGGGGAGGCACGAAGAAATGCCTGTCGATGCTAGTATGACGGTAGTACCAACCACCTCCCCCGATAAGATAAACACCAAATGGGGACTCTCTGAGGCTGTCAATGTGAAATCGGTAGTTGCCCGTTACGGCGAAGAGATTCACGTTTCCTGTGGGTCGGATGACAGGATGCACCAGCGAGACGCTGGGGGAAAGGCCGCTCCACATAAAATCACCTTCGATCGAATTGTGTGAGTTGAAATTAGCTCCTTATCGTCTTCGCCATCGACTACCAGCAATACTGGGTGTCGTTGTTCACCCAGCCGCTCTTGGTAGCGGACACGTCCTCCACTCCCGGCGCGGCGAAAGGCGTGGTCCAGAACCGCGCTATTCTCGCTGACGTTCCGGGCGACTACATCGGCACCCTCGAACCGTTCGATGTCGGTCGAAGTGCCGGCCTTTCGTTGGAATAAGTTTCAGTTATAAAAAAAGAGCTGCTTGCAGAGAGAATTCCCCGAAAAGCTCTGCAGGCGGGCACTGGTTCCATCGAATGAGCGGCTACGAAAGGACTTACTGCAAATATTCGGAACCTGAAGCATCTTCGGGACTTAGCCTGCACGTTTTCTCACAGTTCTTACACACTTTTCTCCCACCTTGTGCTGCCAGCCTTTGGACTATCACCCCGATGGCACCCACGCCAAAAACAACCCAAACCGGGTCGGAAACGCCCAAGGCTAAGTGTCGTAAACGAAGCGCATAAAGCCGTGGGCTGGAACCGCCGACGCATAGCCCCATCGTCACCAACACCATGAAGGGCCATCCGGGCCGACTTTCGGTTTGCTGATAGCGCGGACCCAGCATCTGTTCTACATCCCGCTCCATTACCAACTGCATCAACTGGAGGCCGGCTTGCCGGATCAGCGCGCCGACTCCCTGCTTCATGGCCAGCGCGATCTACACCGACGGCAACAGCAGTTGGACTGGTTCCTGGTTTCTCGCGGAGCGATGCTTGACTCCTGGAAATCGGTTCGAAGCGCCAACTTCGCAACCTTCCTGTTTACGCCAGGATTTTCAGGGTCCCCAAATGGGGTCCTCATTCAGCAGAGTCGAATCGGTTCAGATCGCGTGCATAGGTCCGCTATCAGAGAATCAGGCAAAGGATGGAGTTCGGCCTAGCGAAGCCGAACGTATTCCGGGCTGAAGCCGAACACCATCGGAGCGTAGCGATGCTGGCTTCTCGATTGTGTTGGGATGTAAACTGCAAGTCCTGAGTGTAAAATTAATGTCTCAGAACCCTGGAGGATCTCATGGCGGCAAAACTCTGGAATTGGCGGTTGTGGGCTGGATTTGGCCTCACCGTTGTGGCCTTGGTGGGCTATGCGCTTTTGGTCATGGGGACTCGCGCGGTCTTCTGGCCCAGCCTGTTGCTTTTCGTGGTGGCTGCGGTGCTTCTGGCATCGGGCTTGAAGCGGGCCCGTCGCGAGCCACAATCCTATCGCGGCAAAATTGCTGGGCCCATCCTCACCACCCTAAGCGTTCTCGTTTTTGGCCTGTTTGGATTTACCACCTACGAAGTCTTCAAGGCTTTTCCCGCCGCCAAGAACGCGCCCCAAATCGGTCAGAGAGCCCCGGCGTTTTCGCTTGTGGACGCGAACGGCAAGAATTTCTCCCTGAACCAGATGCTTGCCACTCCCATTTCAGATTCGGGCGGCGCGGGGCGGGCGACGAAGGGCGTACTGGTGCTTTTCTACAGAGGCTATTGGTGAGGGGCCTGCACTTCCGAGTTACGGGGGATTCAACGCAATCTAGCCTCCCTGGAAGCCGCCGGCGTCAGGGCCGTAGCCATCAGCGCAGACACGAACGACGAATCGCGCGAGCTTTGCCGCAAGGCCAACCTCACATTTCCTTTGCTTTCCGATCGCAAAGCCGAAGTCATCCGCAGCTATGACCTGCTGGTTTCCGGCGCCGGCGAGGATTCCCGCGACATCGCCGGAATTGCCGAATTCCTGCTGGATTCCTCCGGCACGGTACGCTGGCGGCATTTCGGGGAGACAAAAGCGGAACGGCTTGTAGAGGAAGCCAAGAAGCTGTAACAATCGGGTCAGTGGCAGAGTCGACCTCGAAGGCGAGGTGGCCACGGAAGCGGAGCGGCGAAGGGTAGTGGAACTGGCAAGGGCGGTTCACGGCGTGTGTACACCCCCCAAAATCGAGTCTCGGCGCTTGCTTAATAGCCGGTTGCAGATTGCCACCTTTGTTCCCGTGCGGCAGTACAATCAGAGTTGTGCAGCGCCTGCTTTGTGCTCTAGTTGTCGCAGGCTCGCTAATCGCTCGCTCACACAGTGGCTCGCTTACTGGGTCTGTGACTGATTTGGCCGGCGCGGCTGTGCCGGCTGCCGTTGTAACGATAAAGTCTCCTCGCGAGAAAGCATCCACATTTTCAACGCGGACGGAGGCGGATGGTCGATTCAAGTTCACGAAGGTAAAGCCCCATACCTTCGAACTTTGTGTGGAAGCTCCCGGCTTTAAATCCAAGTGCCTCACGTCGCTCACAGTGGAATCAGGCGAACAGAAATCACTGGGATCTGTGACCCTGGAGGTTGAGGGGTGCTGCGGCGCCGTCGAAGTCGGTCCTCCACCGCCGCACCTGTGAGCTGTCAACAAGGCGTTTGATCGCATGATATTGAACTTGAGGTTGTGTTAGTTCGGTCTCACGTGCAGCAGGCATCCCGGACTTGTGCCCGCTCTGGGTACCGAAACGGGGTTGTCGCTCGCATGATCGGCAGGGTCCGAGGTCACCGACCGAGAGTCTACATCTCCCGGAGCCGTTCCTTCGGGTGTCGCAGCGACTGCACGTTTCCGTTCGATAGCGTATTATGCTCCCTGATCACAATAGGTTTAACACGTCTACTTTCTCTTGACGTGGATATTCGACTGGCTGGAGGTAGCGCTAATGCCCAGATGCAGCGTCTGTTTTTGACCGACGCGCACGAACGGCCCCTCCCTCCAGGCGCAGAGGCGCACCAGTCCGTTGAGAAACCCAAAGACGGGAACCTCCACGTTTGAGGGATGGAGTGGTGCCTGGATCCCATTTAATGCTACTGGTGCGCGCTGCTACAAGCTTTAGTAGCAGCTAGGCGAGTGCTATATACTCCAAGCTGGGAAGCCAAAGATTGGAAATCCTGGGTGAGCCTGTACAAATGCCTACGCAACCACAACGGAGTGCTGTATGACCAGACGCTTAGTGACCGCACTTGGGGTTCTCTTAACAACCAGCCTTGCCGCGCCCAATATCGGGCACGCGCAAACCTTCAAGGTTGAAAAGTTTGATATCAAAGGCGATGGAGGCACCGACTATGTCGCTGTCGAAGCCGCCACGGGGCGCGTGTTCGTTTCGCGCGCCAGTCACATGATGGTGGTCGAAGGTGCTACCGGCAAAGTACTCGGGGACATTCCGAACACGCCGGGGGTGCATGGCGCTGGCATCGCCACCGAGGCCGGGCACGGCTTCACGACAAATGGCGGCGACCAGACCGTCACCATGTTCGATTTGAAGACGCTGGCGGTGATCAAACAAATCAAGGTTGACCCGGTCTCGACGGCATCATGTACGATGAGCCCGATGACAAGATCATTCTGACGAATCACAGCCGCCCGATCGGCACGCTCACCGCGATCGATCCGAAGAGTGGTGATATCGTCGCCACCGTTGAGCTCGAAGACACGGCGCCCGAAGGAGCTGCAGCCGATGGCAAAGGACACATCTTCGTCAACAATGAGCGCAAGAACACGATTCAAGTGATCGATGTCAAAACGTGGAAGGCGACCGCCTCCTGGCCGGTCGCGCCTTGTGAAGGGCCGACGGGCATCGCTTATGACAAAGTATCGGAACGCATTTTTTCAGGTTGCAGCAACACATCCGTGGTCGTCGATCCGAGTTCGGGCAAAGTCGTGGCGAGCATCAAGAACGGTACGCGCGTTGACGCCTTGGGATGGGATCCGTCGAAAAAACTGATTTACATTCCGAATGGAGGCGAGGGCAACGTCACGGTCGTCCACCAGGATTCGCCCGACAGGTACACCGTAGTTGCCACGGTCGACACGTTCGCCGGCGCAAAGACGATCGCGGTCGATCCAGCGACACACAACGCGTACCTCTTCCAGCCCGAACGCGGCCCGGCTCCTCCGCCACCCGCTGACGCGGCACCGCCGGCGGCGGGTGGACGTGGCCGCGGTCCACAGGGCCCGATCATCGCTGCGTGGTTTGTCGTGATCAAGCAGTAGCGATTGTCCGCCACGACCTCGGAAGAATTCTGGGCACGATGACGTACCAGAACGGGGGATCTTCGGCATCCATTTCGGGGGAACCTACAGGGCCAATTGGCGGGCACAGTGACTCGGTACCAAGCGCTCAATCTAGGTAAGCTGCTAGCCGTTATCCGAGGGCTTTCGATGGTCCGCTAGACGCCTGGGTGTTGCGCACGATGTGGCCGCGAATTTCGGCCTTATTGTGTTGTCGGCCGTATGTCGGAGATTTCTCCCTTCTGCAACTGATCGGGATCATTGGGAGGCTTGAAGTCGTTCATGTTGAAAATGCGCCATGGTTCACCTGGAGGTGAAACCGCAAGCACGAGTGCAACCGTGAACCGTGGGCCCTGGTAGTATTCAACTTTGATCTCGTGAACACCCCGTGTCAGGGTTGCGCTCCCGCTGATCGCATATGAGCCGTGCGCGCCACCGTTGTCTATTACTACTTGATTGTTCAAATACAGCTTGGCTCCGTCATCGGCCAACAAGCTAAACCGGTAGTGCCCAGAGGTTTCGATCCAGATTCTGCCGGTATACTCGATCGCGAACCACTCGAACCGGTCCGAAATGTTCGGGAAACCCTGATCGAAGTTCTGGGGCCAGACGTTCAACGAGGTTGTGTAAATCGAGCCGACCGGACGCAGTTGCTCAAACTTCGGCAACGCATGGGTTCCAGGCTTGAGGTGATATACACAACCTTGCAGGCCCGACGTGTCTACGACGGTGGTGCCAAATATGTATTCTGGTTTATCTTGCGCCGACGATGAACTAAGAGTCAGCACGACCCCAGTCAGCCACGCAGAACTCAGTCTTAGCAGTCGCATATCTACTGTACGTACGCGTAGAGTGCCAGAATGCAGAAATTTAGCGGCGGCAAATGCGACCACCTCGCGGGTTCGGATTCTCGGGCGCCGGACTTGTGGGTCGGGCCATCCGGAAACAGGGATCGCGGAGATCATTGGCGCGCTATTCTTCAGGGCTCAAACGACTAGAAGCAGACGTCTGGACCGTGTGCCCAGGTCCGACCAGTTTCCGAGTAGTCGAAAATCGCGGGAATCGGAAGCCGTTGATGGGGTATCTGGCGGTCACCAGCCTCAGATGCCGTGGAACTACCGCCAGACATCCGCGGGAACCGGAATGGCGGCAGGCAGACATAGCGTCTGGTTAAGCGGTTAATGGCTGTACTTCCTCTTTCACTTTCTCACATCGTCACTGACAATCGTGTCTACAATCGCACCCGCTGTCCAGGGATTCAATTTTTGCGGCGACCATTTTCGTCGTAGATGGGGGGCTTCCTGTTGCGTTTGCCTTTTTTGCTTTTTGTATGGCGTGAAGGTGTACGGGGTCGCGATGCTCGGCGCTGGGATCGCGCTTCAGCGCCTGGGGCAAGTCCGAAGATCAGGAGCAGAAGCAGCACCAGTGACCTCATGACATCGGGAAGTATACTCCCACCCAGCGCCGAATGCATCGGGGCATCATGGCGAAGTGCGCATAATCGAAAAGCAAATGGATGAATTCAAACTCATCCTCTTCAGAAGTCTTGATGCATCGGTCTCATTCGTCAACGTTGCGAGGCATTATGGCCTTGGCCCGCATATTGATCTGATAGTGACTCTGAACCATTGCGGCATGTAAAGCGCGGAGCGCTTCCAACTTGGGAATCACGAAAAACTCTGCCCGCCACTTCCTCAGCTCAAATCGGCGCTTGAAAAAATCATTTAACACCGTTGCTACTGCAGCAACAATAGAACCGCTGATGCCAAGGCCCAGGATAACCAACCAGACAGTGTTGAGTGTTCATGGCTAATACTTCTACCCATTATCATAGGGGGTGGCTGAGGGCAGAAGCTGGCTCAGTAAAACGATTCGAATCTATGCGTTGATGTCATGATTGTTATCAAGCCAAGAGGAGCAGCATGAAAATCCTGGCTGCAATTTCGTTTGCGCTGGCTGTCGCTGCCTCTGGTCTGCTTCTGGTTTTGCCTACCTACTCCGGCTGGTCGTCACAATCGCCTTTTGTGCAGCAGCATGCCACCCTGCTTCAGGTCAACGGCCCGCGCGCGCAGGTTGCCGTGGCTATCCCGGTGCTGATCGCGCTAATACCAGTGCTCCTTCCCAAATGGTGGGTACGTCTCGTTGCCGGAGTAGTTCTCGGCGCCTTCGTCGGCGTTGCAGGCTTTTCCATTGGACTGTTCTACGCCCCGAGCGCTGCCATCATGCTGATTGCCGGTTTGCTGTCAGCCCCGCTCCGGAACGGCTGACGGCGGACACGATCACGCCAACTTCCTCTTGCTTTGGGCGGTTAACTTCAGTGCAGTTGATGAGGGCTCGCCGATCCCAGACAATGTCAGCAGGCGAGGAAACCAATGAAGGACAAGTCGATTCTCTGGATGGCCGCTTTTGGAGTCGCGCTATTCCTATTCTTCGCGTGTCCGCCAGTTAGGCATCGTACAGTTCGAGCCGCAAAAGCGTGCTGGAGTCAAATTCGGGCCAAGCTGCCCCGCCGAGCTGCGCACCCCTTATTCTGTCTCGACGGACGACAAGATCCTCTGTACTGCGTTGACCAATCTAAACGGATTCGTTATCGCAGACATTCTTGGCACTTCGACAGCGCGTATGAGAAGCCTCGATACTGGGTGAGCGAACGAGAACTGCGGCCGTCATTTCTGGAGAAGCGTGCTAAGCGGATCGGGCTAGCCGATGTGCCCAACGACCTGAAACCCGATTACGCAACATAGCGCATCGCTATACGTGAAATTGCCTCGAACACGAATGAGCGGACGCTCATTACTACCATCGTTCCGCCCAATTCTTTCGCAGGAAATTCGTTGACCGTTCATTTTCCGTTTCGCAACTTCCCTTTCCGATACAACGAACCCGTGCTGTCGAGTTCAGAGTTGTTGTTCTTGATCAGCATGATGAACAGCTTTGTTGTGGACTACATACTACGTTCTCGCATGACCACAAACCTTAATCTCTTCTATCTTTACCAGCTTCCAATCCCGCGTCTCCCGCAGGCTGATCTCAGGTTCAAGAGCATTGTCCAACGTGCGTCAAAACTTGTCTGCGTTGCACCCGAATTCGACGATTTGGCAAGGCAAGTTGGGCTCAAGAGTTCTCAAGATGGAGTAACTGACGAAAAAGGGCGCAGCCAACTACGCGCAGAATTGGACGGTCTCGTCGCAAACCTGTATGGGCTCACCGAAGCAGAGTTCGGCTACACGTTGAGAACGTTCCCTCTCGTACCCAATTCCGTAAAGGACGCAGCACTCGCAGCGTTCAGAGCCTTGGCTCCGAAATCCGCAGATCAGCAGGTGAGGGCTCTTATCGCCTCCGGGGAGAACGCGAAACTTGAATTTAAGTCTTCGGCGCGATGGGATTTGAAACAGAATGCAGCGAGCAAAGTCATGGAACAGGTTGTTGTCAAGACCGCCGCTGGCTTTCTGAATGAGTCTGGGGGCACTCTTCTTTTTGGGAGTTGATGATGACGGGAAAGTGCTTGGCATAGAGAACGACTACAAGACCCTTGGCAAGAAGCCGAATCGCGATGGATACGAGAACTGGCTTACCACGTTGCTGCTCGGCGAATTTGGGAAAGATGCGAGTCCACTGATTCGCATCAGCTTTCATCAAATCGATCGAAAGGACATTTGCCAATTAGCCTTTAAACCGTCGCCCCGTCCGGTGTTCGTGAAGGATGGTAACGGCGAACACCTTTACATTCGGGCTGGGAACTCTACGCGGCTGCTCACGTCGCGGGAAGCCATCGAATACAGTAAACATCGATGGCCGTAGGCTATGCGAAGCCTGATGGCGCCGCCGAAGGGGAGCTGCGGAGATTCATTTCGACGATTTCAGCGCCCGAAATGCTGCTCGAAGAGTTCCCGCGCCCGCTTCACTCCCTCCGCGTTCAGCACCACCGACTTGGCCTTGCTCTTCGGGTCCGAGATGTACCCCTTTGTGTGCAGCCGGTCCAGCGCATCCCAGTCATGGGATTTCCAGGCTCTGGCTCCCCATTCGTGCTGCTCTGATATCGTCAGGTACAGCAAGGCCAATACCATCTCGTCGACTTTGTCCTGGTCGTAGTTCATCTCCACACCCCGGCTGAGCACGATGGTAGCGCACGACCCGAAATAGGCCAATCTGGCAAAGCGTCTGCGGTTTGTGTGTTGAAAATACGTCGTCTGTCCGGCCTTTGGGGCCGGTTCCGAGCCTCGTTAACAATCGGGTGGGCGTAAGCGTCCGACGAACCCCTCTTCTTTACGGGCCTGCAGGCGCCGCATAGTTGTGTCATGACCGACACCAACATCGGGGAGAGGGCGGCCATCCCCAAAAGCGACCAAGTGGGCCGAACGAATCTCGCGTTCACTTCCGTCATCGATGGGAATCCCGAAATCATGGTGGTAACAGAGGAAGGAAGAAAGGTCCGGCGGATTACCGACAATCCGGCGGAAGATGTCGTGCCGGGCTGGTCGAGGCCACAAAAAGCCGGCGCCTGACTACTCAACCTAGCCTGACTTATTTTGATCTGCATTGCGTGGCCCGACTACCGAAGCCGGCTCGGCTGCAGTTGCAGACACGGTGGACACCAAAATTGCACTTAGTGGACGTCTGCCATCCAGATGCTGGACTGCGAATCCTGGAACCAGACCGCTAGGCGCCCGCTGGCGATGGAGATCCCACTGTCAGGCCGCGGGATCGGCTGATAGCGATGGAAATGTTGAACCGGGAACGGCTTCCCCATAGGCCGGTGCTGCGGCAGCGACACTCGTTGAGCCCAGATGCAGCGAGTGCCATCCTGAAAGGAAAAGAAGTACAGCAGATCTCCTTTTTGAGACCACCGCAGTCCCCAGGCCGTGCTCAACTCCGGCAGAGCGATCCAGTCTTTGCAGGAGGCGGTCGGCTGGCCTTCGAGCGGCGCAATAAATGTCTTCGGACACCCGTCCGGGGCACTCGTGGCTGAAATGGCCAGCCATTGTCCGTCAGAGGACACCGCGGCATTTGTGACCGGTGTCTGCAACGCTGGAAACACTATTTGGCTTTCACCCGTGAGGACGTTCCAGATTTGCAGCCGCGCAGGAGCATCAGCGGCGGTCATCAGCCGCTCGTTGTCGGGCAGCCATTCCACTGGCCTGCCGCAACCCTCGCACAGTTTTCTGGTTGAGCCTCCCGCAGCATCCCAGATCTGGATCGCGGTGCCGCTCTTGGGCCGGCTGACGTAGGCGACTCGTGAACCGTTCGGCGAGATGAGCGGCTGCTCCTCCGGCCACGGGTTCGCGGCCACAGCAGTTTCGGCGCCGGTTCTTAGATCCTTGAGCCAAATGTCGCGGTTCCCCAAGCGGGTGGAACAGAAGGCCAGTTTTGAGCCGTCCGCGGAAATCTGTGGCGATGCGCCCGGCACGAGCGAGCCGTCCTTCGTCAGGCGGTCCAGAGTTGGGTTGTCCCGATCAGTGTTGGGAACGAAACTCGAGATTTGCGCCACAATGTTCTCGTTGACGAAAACCACGCGTGCACGGCCAGGCTCCGGCGAAGCCACACGCGGATAGGTGTGAGCTCCGGGCCCGGAAGTGAGCCGCTGTGCTCCACCGGAGACGCGAAATGTCTTCAGCGAGAGGGACAGTTCCCAAACGTAGGCGGAGTCTCTCTGGCCGGCGGAGAAAACCACGCGGTCGCCGAGCCAGTCACCCGGAGCCGGTGGATAAGCGGCGTTGCCGAGTTGCTGACGGCGAAAGATATCCCCCGCTCCCGTCGAAAATGCGCGACCGCTTTCTAGCGGAAATACCAGCCAATCGAATTCCGTTTCCCCGGTCCTCACTAACGCCAGCAGGTGCTTGCCGTCCGGCGTCCAAAGGGGATAGCTGGCAGGTGAAATCGAAGAATCCACCGGCTGCGCAAGGCCGCCCATGGCCGCAACGGTGTAAAGCTTTCCTTGCTTTCCCTCATACGCGATTCTTGAGCCGTCCGGTGAAAAGCGAGGGTTAAAACCCACGCTCGCGATCTTGGTCTCGACGCGACTGAGTAGCGAAAGTACATAAAGTCCGCCACCGTCACGGTCCGATTCGAAGACCACTCTGGTACCGTCAGGCGAAATGTCGGTCTGGCGGTTTTTCGTGCCGGAGTGCGTGAGTTGGACCGGCCCTTCCCCTCCAATCACCTGAGCAAAGAGCTCCAGATTGCCTCTTTCCCCGCGATCCGACGCAAAAACCACCAGTTTGCCTTCGCGAGAGATGGACGGAAAAGCCGATGTCGAGTCAGTTGCAAACGTAAGACGCGTGAATGCCGGTGGAACCTGCGAGGAAGTCCATTTCTGCCAGATCACTAAGGCGCTGACAGCCACCAGACCGGTCAGCCCGGCGGCGACCCACCCGAGTTTGCGCGGCTGGGATGAACTTGGGTCGATAGCGGGTGCGGCCGCCCCATTCTCACGGGCGTGGAAAACCGGAACATAGCCTCCCTTAGGGAATTCGATGACCAGGGTGTCGGAGCGCCCCTCTCCTTCGTAATACTGTTGCAACCGGGTGCGCAGTTTCCCCGCTTGTACCCGGACGATTGGGTCAAGCCGGGGATCGAAGGCGTCGCCCCGGCCGAAAAGCGTTGTGCCGAGCACAGATTCCTTCAAACAACCCGGCTCACCTTCGATTGCCTTTTCAACCGTGTAGGAAAGGAACCGGCGGAGGCTGTCGGAGTGAATGAATTCCTTGCTGGCGAGAATCTTACCGACGTGGACGCGGACAGCTCCAGGCAATACTTCCGCATTCACGCGTGGATCCTCGGCGCTGCTGGCAGAATCCTTCAATCTCCGAAACCTCCTCATCGAACAAGCATGGCCCCGTAGAACGCACGATTGATAGGGCAGAAGCTAGATGATCCTCATTCTATATCACGAGACCAGCTTCGCAGTGGCGCCGTAAGCTATTGATTGCAGATGGCATTTACCGTAAACGTACCGTAATCGTACCCCAAATTACTTCTTTTTCTGCTGAGACAAGGGTATATCAGTGTCACACTCATTGAGAATCTGGGGATAGACCGTGTACTGTCACGAGAACCACCATTCTCGTCCATCGGTGCTTCAGGATTTTCAGAGAAGGGGAGTTGAACACATGAAGTTTTGTAAGACTGCTTTGGCTATTCTGGCTGGGCTCCTGCTGGTCGCCACCCTGGGTTTCGCGCAATCCACCCTAGGCTCCATTACAGTGTTTGTGACCGACCCGCAGGGCGCGTTCGTCCCGGGCGCCACGGTCACGCTCTCGGGCGTCGACACCAATGTCAAGCGCACGGAAATGACAAGCACCGAGGGAAGCTATGTTTTCGCGGGCGTTGCTCCCGGCGAATACACCGTGACTGTTTCGTCGAAGGGTTTCCGGGAGCTTAGGAGCAGTACCCTCACACAGACTGCCGCGCAGAGCCAGCGGTTTGACGCAAAACTCGATATGGGCGAGACCTCGGCATCCGTCGAGGTAACGGCGACTCCGACGACGATGAACACGGAGAATGCCGAGATTGCCTCCCTCCAAACAGGCCAGGAAATCCTCGCGGCTCCGACGCAACGGGCCATCATGCAGATGGCTGGGCTGACACCGTCGACAGTCTTTGATGGCAGCTCCATTATGATTGGCGGCAATCGCAATAACTTCTTGAACCTCACGATTGACGGCATCCAGACTATGCAAAATGCGTATGGCGGACAGTCCGGCAATCTGACCAACGATCAATCGTATGAGTCGATCGCTGAAGTGAAGGTCTTGGAGAGCAACACTTCGGCCGAGTTTCCGGGAGTCGCCACGCTCATGACCACCACCAAGAGCGGCGGCAACCAACTCCACGGCTCCGGCTTCTACACGACCGATAACAGCGCGCTGAATGCGGGGCCTCTGACGCAGGGCTCGGAACGCTCCCAAGGGATTGTTGGGCCTCAATTGCAGTGGTGGGGCGGAAGCTTGAACGGGCCGGTCTACCTGCCTAAGATTTACAACGGGAAGAACAAGACCTTCTTCCTGGTCACTGAAGAGCACCGGACGTTCCCGCTCGCGGCAGGAAATTCGATCACCGGCACGACCACCGTGCCCACCGCTGCATTTGACGCGGGCAACTTCGCCGCACTGCTCGATCCAAGCAACGGTAGTATCCAGCTAAAGAATCCGCTAACCGGGCAGCCGATACCGGGCAACAATTTCGCGGCAGCCGGTCTGCAGGTCAATCCGGTTTCAGCGGCGTTTGCGACGAAATACTATCCGGCGCCAAACTATACCGGCACATCGACGAACCCGAACAATTACCTAAATGACTACCGCAACACCACCTTTGGTCCCGAGCACATTGACCGGATCGACGTCAGGATCGATCACAACATTAGTCCCAAAGACGTGCTCTCCGGCCGCTTCACCCGCCAGACCGATCCCTGGCAGCGAAGCTACAATGCCCCGGTTCCTGGTTACGGCTTCCTGCAGGTTCGAAACAGCACCAACGATTTCCTTTCGGAGACTCATATTTTCGCGCCTACCCTGCTGAACGAGTTCCGTTTGGGCTTTGAGCGGGATGCCGCCTACAGAACCCCAAAACAGGACGGCAATTCGTTCTTGAAAGCTACCGGGCTCAGCCTCGGGGGGACCACGGTTCCCGCCGGCACGCCGGGCATACCGGACATGGAGATTAACGGCGGCTTCTTCGATCTCTACCCGAATCCTATCTCCGACAACATTAGCCAACAATACGAGTTGTTGGACAACCTGAGCTGGCAAAAAGGCAGACACGCCATCAAGACGGGCGTCCTGATCCGTTACGGCGATCCCGTGCTTAATACTCAAAACAACCAGTTCGGACAATACAACTTCAATGGCCAGTACACCGGGTTTGCCTTCGCCGACTTTATGCTGGGATACCCATCCCAGGTTCGCCTTAAGGGCCCGGCGCTGGCGCGTTACAACCGCAAGACCGACACAGGGCTGTACGTGAACGACACATGGAACGTGTCGCCCAAACTGACGTTGACCCTCGGCCTGCGCTGGGAATACTTCATGCCGTCGGTGGACAACAACAACAGGCGCATCAATTGGGACCCGGCAACGCAGGCTGTCGTGGTACCCTCCCAAGCCACTTTGCAGTACACCAGCATCCCGCAGGATATTCCGGTGGAAATCGCTCCCAAGGGATTCCCTGGCCGTTCGCTGATGTATGGCAATTGGAACAACTTTGGTCCACGCGTGGGGCTGGCTTACCGGCTGGACAACAAAACCGTATTTCGTGGCGGCTATGGCGTCTACTATGGCGAACTCATCGGAGCCTATCAGGACAACTTCGGCCCGGGCAGCCAGGACGTGTTCTCGGCGACCTCTCTGCGGTTAAATAACACGACCCCGGTCCCGACAATCCAGTTCCCAAACCCGTTCGGAAGCGCTTCGGTGGGCCGAAGCGTCTGTGCGCATGAGGCCGACTGCGGCGACAGCATCACGGCCACCAACCCACATCTGAAGACTCCGATGATCCAGCAGTGGAACGTGACCGTGGAGCGCGATCTGGGCCACTCGCTGGTCGCACGTGCTAGCTATCGGGGGTCCATGTCGACCCAGCTTCCAGTGTTCTACGATCTGAATCTGCCGCAGGCCAGCACATCCGACCTCACCAACGTCTATAACTATTCGCTGTGGACAGGGGGGAACATTAACTACGAGACCAATGGCGCGATTCAGAAGAGCACGTCCCTGGACGTATTCCTCGATCGGAAGTTTGCGAAAGGCGTTCAGTTCCAGATCGCCTATACATATTCGAGGAACATGACTGACAGCAGCGTCAGCAACGGCGAGAGTGGCACGGCCACCAATCCGTACAACCGCCACTATGACTGGGGCAACAATACCCTGATACCCAGGCAGCGCTTTGTCCCCACCGTGCTTTGGGAGATTCCCTACGGCAGGGGTAAAGCGTGGGGCGCAAATTCTCCGGGTGCTGTGAACGCGATTCTGGGCGGATGGGAACTATCGTCCCTCATCGTGATTCAGAGCGGTACCTACTTCTCGCCGACCTTCGATGGGTCCTCGTGGCTCCAGGTCCGTAACGGCGCCGCCAACCGGCCGAACTGCACGGGCTCCAGCCCCTACACCGGCAATTCTGGCTGGTCATGGGAGAACAACGCTTTGTTTCTGAACGCAGCGGCATTCTCAGTGCCTACTCCTGGAACCTACGGCAACTGCCCCGCCAACTCCCTTGTGGGACCTGGCGCGTGGACGGCCAACCTTGGCTTGCATAAGAGCTTCAACTTGACCGAGAGGTTGCAATTGAAGTTCGAGGGCAACTTCATGAATCTGTTCAACCATCCGAACAAGGCGAATCCGAACCCCGATCTGACCGCCGGCATTGGGCAAATCACCGGCACGACGAGTGGCAATCAATTACTCAACCCGACCGTAACCAACAACAACGGCGAGCGGCACATCTGGATCGGCGCCCGCATCCAATTCTAAGAGTCTGTTGACGAGTCACTCGATTCACTGGGCGCTATTTCCAAAAGGCCGGCGATCATTCCGGTAGAGCGACCTTCCCGTAGCGCGCCTTTCCCGCAACTCAGGAGCGATAGTGGCCCTCACGCAGGTTGCACGCGATATGGTTAGATAATCCCGAGGAACTTGGATGCCGAGACTATCCTTGGCTGCGTTGGCCCTAATCGCATCACTACTTTGTTTGGGAGTGCATCCTGCGGCAGGACAAGGCAAACGTTTCAACTTATGGGCTGCTATGAGCGTTTCCAGACCCATTTTCCAGAAAGGGCAAGCGGAGCACGTATCGATCACTTTCGCAATCGTTAACGACGGCCACACAACCGTCAATCCGATGTTTGGCCCCACACGACTTTTCATAAACGGAACCGAACTGAAGGAATGGAATCTCATTAGTAGCAACGGTCCAAAATCCTCGTACAACGACGCACTGCCGCCCGGACATTTTATAGAGTTCGGTTACGACTTGGGCAAGTACTTCGAGAGACCAGGCATCTATATCGTGCGATGGGAAGGTCCGGCGTTCAGTGCGACGGAGATCACGTTTCGAGTGATGCCTGTGAGTAACTGAACACAACGCCGACCGTAGCTTGCGCCATGCTTTGGCCTGCGTGGTCGTGAACGAGTTGCTTCTGGACGACCCTCATCCCTCAATGCTGGTGTTGCACAGATTGCTTCGCAGCTAACGCCGCGGTGTTGATCCACCCCACCAAAAACTGAATACAGCGACGACGTTCGCCATTATCAGTAGCAGTTCCCCTCAATCCTGTCCGACGGTGTATCCTGATCCAATCGGATCGTTGGTCGACATGTGATCCTGTGATATTGCGCAGAAACGCTGGGGGGAACGAGCATGGTGCGATTCAAAGTGAATGGAACAGAACAGTCTTTCGATGGCGACCCGGAACTGCCGCTGCTGTGGTACTTGCGCGACGTTCTGGGCCTTACGGGAACCAAGTTCGGATGCGGCATGGCGCTCTGCGGAGCCTGCACGGTGCTTCAGAACGGCACTGCCATCCGCTCGTGCGTGACCAGCACGAGCAAACTGGCCGGCAAGGAGATCACGACCATTGAAGGGCTGGCACAGCACGGTTTGCATCCCGTACAGAAGGCCTGGGTGGAGGGCAATGTCCCGCAATGCGGTTATTGTCAGCCGGGGCAGATCATCCAGGCCGTGTCCCTACTGAAAAGTGAAAAATCGCCCACGGACGAAGCCATCGACTCGGTCATGTCCGGCAATATTTGCCGCTGCGGCACCTACCAGCGCATTCGCGCGGCGATCAAGGCGGCCGCGAAGGAGACTGTGGCATGAACGCGATCGAGAATGTCAGCCGGCGAAGTTTTCTCCAGACAGTACTCTCGTCTGGAGCGTTTGTTCTGGGCGCGGTGCCCCTGCGGGCGCAGCAGAAGGCCGAGGCGAGCTCCCGGGCGAGCCAGACCGTTCTTCATCCCAGCATCTTCCTGGGAGTGGAGACCGACGGAACCGTCTACATCGTAGCGCACCGGTCCGAGATGGGGACAGGAGTGCGCACGAGCCTGCCACGAATCGTGGCCGACGAGCTGGAGGCCGATTGGAATCGGGTGAAGGTCGTACAGGCGGAGGGTGACCCGCGATATGGCTCGCAAGACACCGATGGCTCCCACTCTGTCCGTGAATTCTTCGACACTATGCGTGAGGCAGGCGGAACGGCCCGCATAATGCTGGTCCACGCAGCGGCTCAGCAGTGGAGCGTTCCTTCATCGGAGTGCCAGGCTGAGCTTCACACCGTGATTCACAAGCCGACGGCGCGGAAGCTGGGATACGGCGAGTTGGCGTCCGCCGCGGCGAAGTTGCCAGTTCCGAAGAAGGAAGAGCTCCAGTTGAAGCCGAGAAGCGCCTGGCGTTACATCGGTAAAGATGCGAAGAACTACGACGTACAGGATTTTTGCACCGGCAAGCCGCTGTTTGGCATGGACATTCGGCGCGATGGCATGGTCTATGCGGCGATTGCGCATCCCCCGGTCTTGGGCGGAAAGGTCACGTCGTTCGACGACAAGGCGGCGTTGCAGGTAATGGGAGTCAAGCAGACGGTGGCGATTGAGCCGTTCCATCCGCCCCATACTTTCCAGGCCCTCGGCGGCGTGGCTGTAATCGCCGACAACACATTCGCGGCGTTCAAAGGCCGCAAGAACCTAAAAGTCGTTTGGGACAACGGCGCGAACAGCGTCTATAACTCCGATCCGTATAAGAAAAAGTTGCAGGAAACGGCGCGCAAGCCGGCAAAAGTGGTGCGCAATGTGGGTGACGTGGATGCGGAATTCGCCAAGGGCGGGAAGGTGATGGAGGCTGAATACTACACGCCCCACCTGGCGCACGCTTCTATGGAGCCGCCTGTGGCAGTCGCGGAGTTTCGCGACGGCAAAGTGACGGTATGGGCGCCGACTCAGAACCCGCAGGGATTGCAGGAGACTGTAGCAAAAGTACTGGGTCTGAAACCGGAGGACGTGACCTGCCATGTTACGTTGTTGGGCGGTGGCTTTGGGCGCAAATCGAAGCCGGATTATGCTGTGGAGGCAGCCATTCTTTCCAAGAAGACCGGCCGGCCGGTGAAGGTGGTGTGGAGCCGGGAAGACGACATCCAGTTCGACTACTTCCATTCCGTCGCCGCCACTTACTTCAAAGCGACGCTCGATTCCAGCGGAAAGCCGGCCGCATGGCTACAGCGGTCCGTGTTCCCGCCGATCGGGTCCACTTTTGCTTTGAATCAGACCTACGGCAGTGACGGCGAGATGGAAATGGGGTGGTCTGACGTACCTTTCGATCTACCTAACCATCGCGCCGAAAATGGCGAGGCTTCGGCGCACGTGCGTATCGGCTGGCTGCGTTCGGTGTCGAATATCTACCACGCCTTTGGCGTCCAGTCCTTTGCCAATGAGTTGGCTTATGCCGCCGGCCGCGATCCACTGGACTACTTGCTGTCCCTCATTGGGCCTCTGCGTATCTTGGATTTCAAGCGACCCCGGCAGGACGAAGACAAGCTGTACCCTTTCGATACCGGCCGGTTGCGGCGGGTAACTGAACTGGCCGCCGAGAAAGCGGGCTGGGGAAAACGCCAGTTCGCCAAGGGTACCGGGCTCGGGATTGCCGCGCATCGCAGCTTTCTGACGTACGTCGCGACGGTCGTGGAAGTCCAAGTCAGCGAGAAAGGCGAGCTTCGCATCCCGGCGGTACATACTGCAGTCGACGCGGGTACGGTCGTAAACCCGGAAACCGTACGTGCGCAGTTTGAGGGCGCAGCAGTCTTCGGGACCAGCATCGCCCGCAGCGGCGAGATCACCGCGACCGACGGTGTCGTGGATCAGTCGAACTTCAACAACTACCAGGTCGCCCGCATGAACCAGGCGCCCTATCACACCAGCGTGCACATCATCGACGATGGCGCGCCGTCGGCCGGAGTCGGTGAACCGGGCGTGCCGCCTTATGTGCCTGCCCTGTGCAATGCCATATTCGCCGCCACCGGCAAGCGCATCCGAGAATTGCCGCTTTCGCGAAACGGAATTACATAAACAATAATCATGCGCTGCAATCAACCTTGGGCCGCACGACATGACTGCGCGGTACTTAGAATTGCTACGTCCGATACCGAGCCGTGACCAAAGGGAGCGGTTGTCATGCTACGAACTCACAGCGACAGCCCACGATCTCAAAATCAGACCTGGGGCTATAGACAACTCATCTTCCGGCAGCCCGACATCGGATCCGGCACGGATAACTCGCCGCTAGACGTCCATGGGAATCCGGATTCGGCATTGGCCGGCACCGTCTTACGGCGTTCCGGCATGAAGGGTCCCGGCAAGCGTCAGACTCGTTCGGCTGGATGAGTTACCGACATAGACGGCGTAGTCTCCCGGTGTCGTTAGCCAACCATTTGATTTGACGTCCCACCACGATAACGCATGGGATGAGTCGTTCGGATCCACTTCCACCGTCACACGATGCTGCGGGCCAGCTTGTAGCGAGATCTTCTGCCAACCCACCAGACGCTTCGGCGGCTCACCGGTGCTTGCCGGAAACCCCACGTAGACCTGTGCCACTTCGGCCCCGGCGACTGGACCGGTATTCATCAGGTCGAATGTAACCTGGAAATTAGGATTGCCCGACGCCAGGTTATCGACGAGGGTTATGTTCGAGAATGAGAAGGTGGTGTAGGACAGTCCGAAGCCGAAGGGAAACTGTGGGGTGATGTTCTTGGCGTCGTACCACTTGTAGCCAACCAGAAAACCTTCAGAGTAGTCGACGGGAAACGGAGTACTCGCGTCGGGCGGCGTGGAAATGGAAGGGTGCGGCAGATCGTTGACGCTGGCGGGAAACGTCACGGGCAATTTGCCCGTGGCGCCTCGGCGGCGACGTCCAGGTGACCAAAGGGATCACCGCCGGCGAGCGGATCGTGATCTCCGGCACCTTCCTCGTCGATTCGGAGAGCCGTATGAAGGCGGCTATAAACCGATGATCAACCGCATCATCGATTTCTCGGTCAGGAACAAGTTCCTCGTGCTGCTGCTCGTGGGCGCGGCCGTACTCGCCGGCGCGCGCGTGCTGGAATAAGTTTCAGTTATAAAAAAAGAGCTGCTTGCAGAGAGAAATCTCCGAAAAGCTCTGCAGGCCGGCACTGGTTCCGTCGTATGAGCGGCTACGAAAGGTCTTACTGCAAATATTCGGAACCTGAAGCATCTTAGGGACTTAGCCTGCACGTTTTGTCACAGTTCTTACACACTTTTCTCCCACTTTGTGCTGCCAGCCTTTGGACTATCCCCCGATGGCGCCCACGCCAAAAACAACCCAAAACGGCGAAAAACATGCCCAAAACCGTGGTAAACACCCAAAATCGAGCCTCGGCGCTCGTCCGAATGACCTGACACAACAGGTAACCGCACGCAATTCCGAGGCGCACCTGATGATTCCTTGAAAGCCATCTAATATGCTTCAAATCAATAACGTAGGATTAAAGGCAAGTTTCCGCATGTACCCGCGCGGCTCAACCCCGACCTGCCGCCTGAAGCGCTCGTGTCAAGCAAATTCGGTCTTTTTTTATAACTGAAAGAAACCCCCCGAACGGTATCGCGAAATGTCGAGGGTGATCAGTTTATGATCAGTTTACTGGTGAATGCGAACCTCGACGTAAAAGGTTTAAGAGCAGGGGTCGGAGGGCCTTGACAGTCGCACCGCCAGTCGAGCGTCGACTCGCCGAAATAATTCCGGAGACCAGTAGGCGAATCCGGCGCGATCGAAGGCCAAGTTACCCTCGTGGGCCAGCCGCTGCCCTTCGGCGAGATAAAATTCCCGACTGGTTTGCCAGTCCAGGCTTCCCAATCGTGTAAGCTACGTTGCGTCAGGTTGAAGACGATCGTGTCGAATCTACAGCCACACAGTGAATTCGTGGATTCACTGGAGGTTCTCTGAAGCGCCTTGCGAAGCTTACCGAACGCGCTTGGATACCGGCTTGCATTAGCATTCGGAAGACAAGTAAGGGGGCTACACACCGATTTTTTGCAAGATTCCAATTCGCCGACGTTCTCAGTGTGAACAGTATTGAAGGGCTGGTATTCTCCGGCGTTCGAGAAAATGGCTGCTCCGCAAAATGCAGCCGGGGAACTATTGAGACGACTCAGGCGTCCACTTTATCGCCCGGCGAATAAGTTGGCTGCAGTCTGAGGAGGTCACAATGAAAGACGCTTTGATCTGGTTGACCTGGTCGCTTGTCCTCGCGGCCGGACTTTTGCTGCTCTCTTTCCAGGCGCCACACGAGCTCAATCGCACTTCTGTTGCGGCTACCTATTCACATGGCATTCTGCGCGCGACCATTCCTTACTCCGCGCCCCACCCTGGAGCAGGAAGGCTGGCGCTCGAAGTCTTGGATCCGGAAGATAAGGCGTTGAGCCGCATAGAACGGAGCGTCGAGATCAAGAATGGAAAAGGGACGTGGCGGGAGGATCTCAAACTAACAAAAGCTCTCCCGAGCGACGACCTGGTGTGGCATCGGCTGCGCTACTCCTTTGTCTACAGCGATGAAGAGCTGCCCGCGATCGAGGGCACAGATTCCATCTCTCAGATCCTGCGTACACCAGTCGTGCACATCCTCGGTCAGAAATCATATCTCACTGGGGGCAAAGCGGCGGTGCGGGTGATTGTTACCGATTCAAAAAACGAAGTCATCGCCGGTACCAACTCATTGAGAATCGAGTTGTCGCCTCCCGATCAGAAACCTCGGGTGCTATTCACGGGACCACTGAATCATCACGGCACGACCGAAGCCCAGTTCCGTTTTCCAGCGGCCTTGGCGGGAACATATCCGCTGCGTTTCATGGTGGACACGCTCATCGGCTCGACTGAAATCACCCAGCAGGTCCGTCTTGATGATACGGCCTCGATCTTGCTCACCACGGAGAAGCCGATCTATCAGCCTGGGCAAACAATCCATGTGCGCGCGTTGGCGCTCGACCGCTCGAGTCATGAAGCCACCGCCGGCCGCAAACTCGTTTTTGAGGTAGAAGATTCCCGCGGCAATAAGGTGTTCAAACATTCGACGCAGACCAGCAAGTTCGGCATTGCCTCCGCGGAATTCACGCTGGCTGACGAGGTGAACCTCGGCGCCTATCACCTGCGCGCCATCATGGGAACGGCCGAGGGTAGCAGCGCGAACGCCGAACTGGCCTTGAACGTCGAGAAGTACGTGCTGCCGAAATTCAAAGTCGCGATCGATTTTCGAGACATAGAACCAAAACACGGCTACCGCCCCGGCGACCATGTAATCGGAACCGTTCGCGCCACCTATTTCTTCGGGAAACCCGTCGATCGCGCCGAGCTCACGATCAAGGCCTCAAACATGGATGTCGCCGTGTCTGACGTGGCGTCCGTCCAAGGTAAAACTGATGCTGACGGCGCCTACCATTTTGATCTGAAGCTACCTGACTATTTCGCGGGGCGCCCACTAAACCAGGGCGCTGCACGCGTCTTAATTGATGCGACGGTGAAAGATTCCACCGGTCACGCTGAAAGCCGAGGCGAACCCATTACAGTCAGCGAATCGCCGCTAATCGTCACCGCAGTTCCCGAGGGCGGCACACTCATTCCTGATCTCGAAAATCAGCTCTTCATTCTCACCTCTTATGCGGATGGAAAGCCGGCCAGCGCCAAAGTGAAGGTTGGGGCCGCTGGAATCGGTAACCAAACCACCACTACCGATTCCGAGGGCGTCGCCGTCGTGCGGCTTAAACCTGGGTCCAACACCGAAACTGTCCAGATCGAAGCCAATGACGAAGATGGCAACCGTGCCTCGAGTGCAGTGCAACTCGCGGTCCGCCAGGAAGGGGACCACATCCTCGTGCGCACCGAACACGCGATCTATCGGGCCGGCGACCGCATCCAACTGCGCGTCTTCTCGACCAAAGCACGCGGCACAGCTTACGTAGATGTAGTCAAGGCAGGACAGACAATCCTTACGCGCGATCTTGACATCAAGAACGGTCAGGCCGAACTGTCTCTCATCTCAACCCCAGACATGGCGGGCGCACTCGACCTCAACGTTTACCAGTTTGGACGGGACGCTCGTCCGATCGGCGATCATCGTCTGGTCTTTGTGCAACCGGCTGATGAACTCAAGGTCGAAGCGATGGCCGATGCCGCTGTTTACAAGCCCGGCAATGACGCGCGCATCCGCTTTCGTGTGACAAACTCGCATGGCGAAGGCGTGCAAGCCGCTCTTGGCCTGCAGGTGGTGGATGAGGCTGTTTTTGCGCTGGCCGAAAAGCAGCCGGGGTTCGCCAAGGTCTTTTTCTACCTTGAGCAGGAAGCGCTCAAACCCAGGTATGAAATTCATTCCATCGGCATGTCCGACATTGTAGAGCCGGTGGAGCAATCTCGCGCTGCGCAACGCGACCGGGCCGCTCGCGCGCTGTTCGCGGCTACGGAAGTTGTCAATGCGAACGGATTCGAGACCGAAGCCGGGCGGACTGTGCCGCAGGATAAGTACCCGGTATACTTTACGCGTTACCACACACGCTTTCTTGCGCAGCTACGCCAGCTCTCCCCGCGTACCCTGGCAAGAATCGGCACTTTGGAAATTCGTGATGCCTGGAATACGAAGCTGCGAGTCGAAAACGCAGCTTGGGATCCGCGGCATTCGCATTATCTGGTGCGCAGCGCGGGCCCCGACAAGCAGTTCGACACCGCGGATGACCAGGCGGCGTATCTGGAAGTGCGCGCCCGCAAGATCGCGGATCATCCAGAGCTAAAATCCATCGATCTGAATATCGAACACAATCACGGCCCACTCAACGGTTTCGTCGAGATCGTCGGATCCGTTACCGATCCGTCAGGAGCCGTGGTTCCGGAAGCGATGGCCGAGGTGCGCGAAGCCTCTGCGGGAAAAACCCGGCGAGCCAGCGCCAATGCGGCCGGTCAATTCAGTCTGACGGGACTTCCCGCCGGTGACTACGAAGTTCGAGTGTCATCGCCCGGTTTCCAGGTGGCGTCGCGGCAATTCAGGTTAGTTGCGCGTGATCGTGCCGTTCTTTCCGTTGTGCTGGAGGTCGGAGCCGTAACTGAGATGGTTGTGGTCGAGGCCGCACCGCGTGCGTTTCGTGTTGGGGTGGGCGCAGGCGGTGGTGTCGCCGGAGGCCTCGTCTTGATGGAGCAAATGGGCCTCGCGAATAAGGTTGCCCGTTTCGCTCAGACCGATGGTACCCTCCTCGGTACCGGGTCCCCTGGCGAAAATGAGATGGCGCGCTTCACACCCTCGGCCGGCCTCACCGTCAGGGAGCAGACGGGGGTGAGACCGACGGCGCGTGTGCGCTCCTACTTCCCCGAGGCTCTCTACATCAATCCGCAAATCATTACGGACCAGAACGGCGCCGCAACAATCTCGATACCGCTGGCAGATTCGATCACCACTTGGCGAATGGCCATGATGGCCTCCACGGTTCACGGCGCGCTTGGCAGTGGAACCGCCGCCTTGAAGGTCTTCCAGGATTTCTTCGTCGACCTCGACCTGCCCGTGACGCTCACCCAAGGCGACCGAGTCGATATTCCCGTCGCCGTGTACAACTATGCCGGCACGAAGGGAAATGTGAGATTGCAACTGCAACCGGACGATTGGTTTGCGCTACCAGACGACATTTCCGAAAAGTCCCTCACCGTCGATCCTGATCGCGTCGGCGGCTCCCACTTCACTCTGGAAGCAAAGCGGATCGGCAAATTCAAACTCACCCTTGCAGCCCGTATGACTGGCGATACAGATCGCGCCGACATCGTCGTCCGTGAAATCGACGTGATTCCCAATGGCCGCGAACAAGCCGTGGTTTTCAACGGCAGGCTTGAAACCGCGGTGCACCACGAGCTGAACTTTCCGGCGGCCTCCATCCCCGAGGCCAGCGTAATCTTGGTCCGGCTCTACCCTGGCCCGCTCAGCCAGGTGATTGAAGGCATGGACGCTATCCTACGCATGCCTGGCGGTTGCTTCGAGCAGACCTCCTCCAGCACCTATCCGAACATTTTGGCGCTTGATTACATGAAGCGCACGCGAAAACTGACTCCCGAGGTACATGCCAAAGCTGAAGGATTCATTGCCAACGGCTATCAACGCTTGCTCACCTTTGAGGTCCCAGGCGGCGGTTTTTCCTGGTTCGGTAATGCGCCTGCGAACCAGATTCTGACCGCTTACGGCTTGATGGAGTTCTCCGACATGGCGAAGGTCCACGACGTCGATCCGAATGTGATTCAGCGGACGCAGCAGTGGATGGCGGGGCAGCAACAGCCCGACGGTAGCTGGAAACCGGACGCTTCCTTTATTAATGAAGGCGCCACCAACCGTTACAATTCCGATGTCCTTCGCATTACCGCTTACATCGCCTGGTCGCTCGAGAATACCGGTTATCAGGGACCAGCCGTCGAAAAGGCGAGGCAGTTCGTGCAGGGCCACCTGAACGGCAAGGCGGACACGTATACGCTAGCGGTCATAGCAAACTTCGCCGCTGACTATGGGAAGGACCGGGAGTTCACGAATCGGGCCATGCAACTTCTGCTTGACGCGCGCACGGAGAAAGACGAGCTGGCTTGGTGGGCTGCCGAAGAGACAGGGGTTTACGCCACAGGAGCAAGTGCCGCCGTGGAGACGACGGGTTTGGCCGTGCAGGCCTTGCTTAAGTGGGGCGAGGCGTCGAGTACCGCGAGCAAGGCTCTCGGTTACATTGCCGCGAAGAAAGATGCTTCTGGAACCTGGGGTACCACGCAGGCGACCATCATGGCCCTACGGGCGTTGTTACTCTCCACGGAGAAGGGTGCGGCGGACGTTCGCGGCGCGTTGGAAATCTCCCTCAACGGCAAACCGGTAGAAAAGCTTGTGTTGAGCCCGGAAAATAGCGACCTGCTCCACCAGTTCGTATTGAAAGAGATCGACACCAAAGCCGACACGCTAGACATTCGGTTTGCGGGAAAAGGTGGCCTTGCCTACCAGATAGTGGGCCGCTACTTTATCCCCTGGACGGAGAAGCCTGCCGGCGAGCCTCTCTCGATCGGGGTTGCCTACGATCGCACGCATCTGGAGCAAGATGACATCGCCATCGCAAACGCGACCGTCAAGAATAACCTGAGAAAGGCGGCGAATATGGTGATGGTGGACCTAGGAATTCCTCCTGGATTCGACCTTCTCAGCGAGGACTTGCAGGATTACCAGCAGAAGAGCGCGAGCCGGCAGGGCGGCCGCTTGGAGAAATTCAACTTAACGGCGACGCAAGCTATTCTCTATTTCGATTCCCTTCCACCTGGCGCTACGATAACGCTGCACTATCGTTTGCGGGCCAAATATCCTATCCGGGCTCGAACATTCCAGTCGCGCGTCTATGAATACTACGATCCCGACGTGAGCTCCTTAGCGCGACCTGTGCAATTGGAGGTCCGGAAGCATCATTGAACTCGCCTAGCGTCATGGCCGCGACGCCTTGATATGCACGGAATCTGATCGACGAGCCTGGGCCAGATGTTGTGCTCAAACAAACGCGCGCCGTTCCCAGCCCGCTTGGGCATGCCGCCGAAGGCACTCGCGATCAGACTCAAAAGGGTGGTAGCTCCCGCATTCAGCGCCTACCGATGCCAACCCGACGTGTGCGCCGATCCGGGACAGAAACGGGCTCGAGAACGTTGCGCTGGAGGCTCCGGCCGCGAAAATTGATCTCCTCGAAGCGGGCTTCAGGACAGGAGCTCAGATAAGTTCCTGATGGCGCTTGGTCCGCCCCGAAATCGTGGGTGTTTATCGAGAACCTTGACCTTCCAGGAGCAAGCTACTCGCATTACATCAACTCTGATATTTTGGCGATGTTTGGGCCGCGGACGGTGGGAAGATTAAGTCCTGGCAATGCTCCGTGACCAGCGAAGAGGAACCTTTCTAGTGGTCGGTTGCCACGTGGCCCTAATATTTCCCTTCTTTGCGTACGTTCTCCGTTGGGAAATCTTCCGGATTCGGAGCGCCAGTGCCGGTCGAGCCAAGGAACAATTTTCGGCCGTCACGGAAGGTCACGGAAACAGATGAATTCCTGACTGTTTTCCGGGCGGCAGCAACCGAAGTCTTCACCAGGAAGTAGCGCGCACCGGATTCATCGATCCGGCCACCTCTGCGGCGTTTGATACGCTCCCTATTCTTGGCTGGCGGCTTGTGTTCACCGGTCCCTGCCGGCGCCTCCGCCGTTAATGTCGCCATCGGCGATCGCTCCTTTCTTCAAACTGAGTCACGGCCCACCGGCCCCCTTGAGCCGACAGGCCGTGCAGCGTCCTCTCTCAAGCACGCGTAAACCGCCAGATCACGCTGGCTTCGCTCCTACCATCCCGATCCGGAGATGCCCTCTCAAAGATCGGGACCGGCAGAATCCTTAGTGGTCCAACAGACCAGACTCCTGCAACAGACCGATATCCTTTTCTCCAACCATCTGTTCCTCTCGGTATTCAGCCACGAGAAGGCCGCTAGGCACTCGCTCCGAGCGACGGTCCTGAATCAGCCGCACATGGTACTTGCCAACGAGCCTGTCGGTGACCTCACTCTTGTTACGAATTCGGTGGACTTCTTTCACCCCGAAGGCTTGATACGTCCATGGCTGACCTGGAACCGGCTCGATGGATCGGATCTTGAATAAAGACGTGATCTGTTCGTCTTTGATCTTTCCGATCAGGTCCTGGTCCCGGAGTTGATTCAGGCAGTAGATCCGCAGATTCTGAGTCATCATGTTGAGTGCATCGGCGAGATTCTTATCCACGGACGTCGGCGTGTAGCGGAGATAGCTTTCGAGAAACTTCCGCACCGCGGCCCGGCCTTCAATATCCGTAGGCGCCACCTCGCCCGACTGGTTAGCGGCCAGAACCTTCAGTAGGCCGGCTGTCACCGAACCGGCGACCGACGTCCCACCGACGACCGTCGCTTCGCCATCAGCCGCGACTCGGATTACCGTGGGGGGTTGCAGTCGCACATAAATTGCGAACAGCAGGGAGATGAAAGCGATCACCCCGAACAGCCCGGCCATCAACATCGACCTGTTGGCGTACGCGCGAAGCTGGCCGTCGTGCTCATAGTACTTCGTGTAGCGGAGGCTCTCGGGCGCTTCCGCCGGTGGATCAACTCTCGTCTGGCGACGAAACATTTGTTCTCCTTCTCTTTTGCCTTCTGGCAGTACTACGGCGCAGTCCGATTGACTCTACACTCCCGGTGGTTTCTTGAATCCGACTGCTCCGATTGCCGACGTAACTGTATGCACGACCATCATCATCGAGCTCCCGATTTCGCCGGTGACGATCCGCCGCGCAAGGAACGGGATTAGCGCGACCATGACCGCGAACAGAATGCTCGCCAGTGACATCAACAATGTGGTACTCGCGCCCTGGAACCAGCCGCCCAGGCTATTGGCGGCGAGCATCGCCGCCAGGCTGTTTGCGTTGATCGTTGTCAGGAGCACGCTGAACAGGGCGTACACGATCCCCCACGCGTGAAATACAAACAAATTCACCAAGTAACTGCGCGCGAGTTGTCCAACGCCGAAGGCCGGATAGAGTGCGAGAACCAACGGCCCGCACGCGTACAATATGGCTCCGTACAGACAATAGAGGATCGTGAAGACCAGCAGGCTGATCGGGAAGATCACGGCGGCAATCAGTTGCACCAACACGCTGATCAAGGCCACGATGCTGCTGACGACAAGGTTGAACCAGCTCGCACTGCCCAAACCATTGAAGTACTGATTCACTTGGAGCATCCAGTTGTTTGCCCAATCGTTGGGTGAGATGACAGCTGCGACCTGGTTGAAGGCACCGTTCACCGAACGGAAAATGCTGTCGTAGTTCGAAAGGATCAGACCCAGGAACAGGAATTTGGCTGCCGCGATCCCGATCATCCGCGCATCACCGCCCCGGGCGTATGCCTCATACACGGCGAACAGCGCACACAAGAGCAGGATTGCATTCGCGATGTTCGTAATCGCAGCCATGGGTCCGAAAGCACCGGAAACCCCGTTGAGAACTGTCTGGAAGGTTTGCTCGAAGAAAAACACCGGCTCTCCTTACTTGTTGAACATGTTTGTCAGATCACGCCGCGTATCGCTGGCATGGTTCGCGTTGAACTTCAGTCCCGCTCCGGTATTCGCCATATCGATCGCCCGAATCCGGAACAATTCCGCCATGGCTGACTGCGTGAGGGCGTGGGCCTTCACGAGCATCGCCGCGGATTGCGCTTCGATCATTGGCGCTGTCCCTGGAGCAGCCTGACCGAGCTCGGCCGCAAGCTGGTCAGACGCGTCCATCAACTGGTCTGCCGCCGCGTCGATAGCGATTGCTTTCTTCAGAGCCGCTTGCGCTGTCGCATCCGTCATGTCGATCATGTCGCGAACCGGCGGCGGAGCATCCGTCGGCGCGGGTATCACCTGATATACAGTCGTGAATCGCCCTGGGACTTGGCCGATGTTCCCCGGATTTCTCGACAGAAGTACGGTTTCAAGCTGACGCGGGTTTACCAGCGTTGCACTAGCAACATTCAGATTGACGAGACCCCGAATCACGTTGTAGATTCCTTGAACCGCACCAACAACGCCGCGCGCTCGATTGATTGCCGCCTGTGGGTATATCTGGTTTTGGAAGAAGCTGTTGATGGTATTCAAAATGTTGTTGACCGCTCCAAGGGCATTGTTGATGGTTTGCAGGCCGCTTCCGATGACGTTGGTGATTGCCGTTCCGATGCTGTTGATCGCCGAAATGATCGCCACCCAATCGATAAACAACTGGCCCTTAGAAGGTTGCGGTGCCAACAATACCAGCACCAACAAGAGAGCGAGGATCTTGGTTTTCTCTTGCCAGATCCAGTGGAATACGTCACCTAGGAAAGCATGCATGGCTCCCTCCTATTTCTTGAACATCGTCTGCACATCGGTTCGGAACTGTGCGCCGAACATAGCGTTCCGTTTCCTTACTGTGTTGTCATGCGCTACTCGGGACGCCTCTTGGCGAATGGCGGCTGCGACCATTCGTTGCATCATGGCCTGGCTCTTGACCGAGGCGATCATGCCCGCCCCAGCAAGATAGGGCGCCGACCCAGGTGCCATGTTTACTCCCTCGTCCTCGATGACATTGGCTGCTGCCATCATCTGATCGACCATCGCGTCAGAGGCCTTCAGCGTTTTGAGGTTTGCCAAGGCCATTGCGTCATCGATGTCGGCCAGGTCGCGCTCCATGGGATGCGCGTCGGTCGGTTGCGGAATCGCCCGGTACGTTTGGCCAAAGGCATTCGTGAGTTGTGGAAAGTCAGCAGTATTGCGGTCGCGGATGATTATTTCAAGTGCTACAGGATTGGGAAGTTGTGCGCTCGAAACATTCACCTGCAGCAGTGAGGTGAGGAGGCCGCGGTACTGCGCGATCATCAAACTTACCAGGGCGCGAGCCTGGTTTATCAACTGAAGGGGGTAGACAACTTGCTCCCAAAGGTTGTCGAACTGCGTCAGAACGCCGTTGATTGAACCAATTGTGCCCCGGACCGCATTGAGCAGACCTCCGATCATGTTGTTGATCAGGTTCACGACGGCCGTAGCGGCAGCCATTACAGCAGGGATGCCAAGTTGAGCTCTTAAAGGCGGAGCGACCATCGTCAGAGCAACCGCGCCGACGAGGGTCACAGCCACCACGCGCCGAACACGCGTCACCAGAAAAAACGCCAACACGTTGGTAAACAGAAGGCATAGCAGTTTCATCCCCGAGCGCCTCCTGCCTCCACGAGGCCGTTCACCGCACCCGACACCTCCTCGGGAAGCGGAAGCACCTCTGCGAGCCCGTTGGGAAATCTGTGCGCGAGCTCCTCGTAAACTTCGAGCAGCGGCCTGTTGCGATTTTGCTCGAAGAAATATTTCCGATACGTGCGCTCTCGCGGGAATGTCGTGCACACCCAGTACTCGATGGGTGTCGGCACGAGCCTGACGGACTGTGTCGTTTCAGCTTTCTCCCCAATAACAAGCAGCACGTCGGCGCACCGGCCCTTTCGCGGTACGCTAAGGTGCTTGATTTCGTTCAGGGCCACCTGGTTGAGTGCAAGATGGGTTGCCAATGGGGTGAGGTCGCCCGGTTGCCGTCCGATGATCTTTATGGAGACGTTCCGGACGATCCCAGGCCCGTGAATCCGCGGCTGCGTGTCGGTGCCTATGAAGTCCTCCAGGGCCTGAGATATGCCCCAGACACTGCCACCCCGCTTTCGGGCCGTCCGGAACAGTTGGACCACCTCGGGCGCCAGGACGTTTGAGTCAAGCAGCGACCAGCACTCGTCGAGCACTGTGATGCTGTGCTGGCCGGTCCTCCCCGACGCCCGCTCCTGCATCGCGTGGGCGATCATCATGCTCATCGCAGTCTCAAGCCTCGGGTCATCACTCAGTCTCTCGACATTGAAAAAGAGCCAGTTTGCATCCGTCTTCAATGTCGTGTGCTGGTCGAACAGCTTCGAGTAAACGCCTCTCTCACCAGTCCACTCGCGGAGCTTCAGCGCCGCCAGTTTCGCCTCTTCGACCGTTCGCTCGATCCGTTCCTCATCCCGCCACTGCTGCAATTCCTCGCGCAGATCATTGAAGGTCGGGATAGGACTCGAGTGCCGAATTGCGCACCGCTTGTAGGTACGACTGATGGCTTCGCTGAGCAGGTTGTCAAGCAGTGCGGTGTCCGAGTTCGGACTGTCGCCAATCATGTGCCGAGTCAGGTTCTTGAGGAATGCGATTTTGTCCTTGCCGGGCGTGGTTGAGCCGGGAGGCAGGTCCCAGGGATTGAGCGTGACGCTTCCCTCTAGATCGACGTCGATGCAGCGCCCGCCCATCAGTTCCACCAAGGGCCGGTATGAGTCCCCGCGTTCTAGGATCGAGATCAGCGGCTTGATCCGCGCCATCATCAGCAGGAACAGCATCGCCATAAAGGTCTTGCCACCACCGGAAGCCGCCATGATGAGCAGATTCGCGTCGGAGAGGGCTGCGTCCCATGGCGAGAATGGGACCAACTGCCGGTGGGGCGTCTCAAGCAAGATCAGCGGCGACTGGGGCATCCCTCGCCAGGAAGTCTCGACAGGCAGCAGATCGGCGGCATGCAGAGTCACGCAGTCATTCTCCCGCTGGTTTTCCTCGCCCATCCCCGGAAGCCCTCCGATGAATAACCGGCGCTTCGCCAAATCCTCCTGCAGTCCGCGGCTCCCATTCATCTGCATGACCGCGTAAAGTACCTTGTGGCGCCGGTCTGCGAGAACACGTTCCTGTTCCGCCAGATCCCGATGACTCTGGACCGGCTGCGATGTGCGGACACCGATGACCATGCTGGTCCGGCAAGTCTTCAGAGAGCTGGAAATCAGTTGCTCCAAAGTTTCCATGAGCTGCCGCTGCGCGACCTGCGCGTCAACATCGATACGGACGTTGCCGTGCGAGTCGCGTTGCGCAGCCTGCATCTTCTTTAGACGGCTCTTGTAGTGCTTGATCATGGCCGCCTGGTCGGGAATCGTCACTTCGGTGTTCACTGTGATCGGGAAGTCCAGGCCCACCAAGTCCCGAAGGATTCCCGGAAACGTGGCATCAGGTAGGTCCTTTAATGTCACAAACGAGTGCAGGAGCCCACCGACGCGAATGTACGTTTCCTCTTCGTGCTCGATGTTGGTATTGACGACTTGTTCGCGTGCGCTGTGATAACGTAGCGATGACTCGGGTCGCCGGAGCGGCACGGGATCACGCAATAGTGGATTCAGCGCCCGCTTCAGCTCCAGGAAGATCTCGACATCGCTCAGCCGCCGCACCATCATTCCCGTGGCCTTCAGAGTCTGTTCCACGCCGGATAGGATTGAGGCGAACTCAGATAGAAGGTCCTCGTGTTCCCGTCGGGTGCGCTGGATGCACTTGTTCGCCGACAGGCTGAAGCCATCGCTCCTCGCCCGCTTGGTGATGTTGCCAAGGCTCCCGCCGGGCAACTCGTGATGAACCGCGGGATTCCAGTGAAAGTAGGCGTGTAAGAGGGGGCGCAAGTAGAATCCTTCCTTTTCTCGCTTGATCCATGCTTCGAGCCGTGCCCGGTCAAGCGACAGCAGCGTTGGATTTTCGCTTCGGAGTTGCTGCTTGTAGTTGTCCAGGAGATCTCCAAGCCCTTCCGTAATCTCAAAGCGCACCTGCATGCGCATCGATCGTTCCGGCAAGGAACGGATTAGCACTTCGAGTGCGACCTTCGTGCGGTTTCTTCCCTCGTCGTTGTGGTAATACGAGTTGATTCCACTGAGCTCGTAACCGGCAACAAAAGCGCCAGTGGTCCTGACGATGATGTCGTGCAAAATGTCCCGCACGGGCAGCAATTCGCAG
>Ga0210407_10000713_pt1 | contig 35271 bp, 31 predicted proteins | sample IncBWC27MmetaG_FD_150860 | JGI IMG/M metagenome (GOLD analysis project Ga0210407, IMG submission 150860) | Forest soil microbial communities from Barre Woods Harvard Forest LTER site, Petersham, Massachusetts, United States - Inc-BW-C-27-M | ecosystem: Environmental > Terrestrial > Soil >...
GATGCAGACCCTGCTTGACGCCCTACCCCTGGCAAAGGAAAAACTCATGGCTGCTTGACCACAGACGAAACTCAGAAAGGCTCAAACCACCAACACCGTCTGTCAGATCAAGCTTGAATTAATACATTTGATGGCCGCGCTGCGCCGCTCGCCTCTCGCACCAACTCTCGCGAACCGAACCGGCGAACACCGCGACCGCGCCGACCAGAATCGTGATCAGAGCCAGGCGCAAGGCCGTGACCTCGGCCAACAACCCGATCAACGGCGGGCCCCCGAGCAGTCCTGCGTAACCGGCCGTGGCGACCGCGGCTATGCCCAGGCCTGCCGTCACACCTTGGGCGCGGCCGGCGGCGCCGAATAGTACCGGGACCATATTCGCAAGGCCGAGGCCAAAGAGGGTAAACCCGAGCACCGACGGGATCAGGCCGGGTGCGGTCAGGGCTATCGCCATGCCAATACCGGCTGCTACGCCGCCAACCCGGAGCAGGCTGACGGCACCCCATCGTCGACGCACCCAGTCGCCGCTGAAGCGGCCGATCGCCATCGCGAGCAAGAAGCCGGCGAAGCCGGTAGCAGCGCCGTCGATTCCCGCTCCGGCGGTTTCGCGCAGAAAGACCGCGGTCCAATCGCCCATCGCACCCTCGGCCATCAGAGCCAGGAACGCCAGCGCCCCCAGGCCGATCAACCCGGGCGCAGGCCACGCCAGCACACTGACCCGATCGGCGCTGGCGACCTCACCCCGCACCAGGGCTCTCGAGGCGGCGAGCAGCAGTGGAGCAATGATGGCGGTCAGACCCAGCCCGTGGGCGGCAGCCGGGACACCGCCCCAGATGGCGAGCGCCGCTATGCTCGCCGCGGCCAGACCACCGGTGCTGTAGAGACCGTGCAACGAAGAGAAAATCGGCCGAGGATACCGATCCTCGACCAGCACCCCTTGCGCGTTCATCACGACATCCAGCACGCCATTCGCCGCGCCGAACAGCAGCAATGCCAAAATCAACATCGTGAGACTTGGTGCCAGCACCGGAGCGGGCAACAGCAGACAGAGCGTCAGCCCTGCCGCTCTGGTCGCCCCATGGCTACCCAGCCGCCCGACAAACCAACCGGCGAACGGCAATGCCATAATCGAGCCGACCGCCATGGCAAAGAGTGCCATGCCGAGCTCCAAGTCGCGGAGTGCCAGCCGTTCCTTGACTTCGGGAATATGCGGCAGCCAGCTCGCCACGACGAAGCCGTTGGCGAAAAAGACGAACGCGATCGCCATCCGTGCTCGAAGCAAGTCGGCTGCCGCCATAGCGATGGGATCAACGCGACTCTACCTACGACGCATGGCCGCCGGGGTCGTGCAGCATCAGACCGGACCCGGCGCCTCTGCCGTGCAACACGATCACTTCGCTCCACAGATCCTCGGGGCGCGCATTCGGTGGAGGTGGACGTCCATCCGTCGGCGTCAGATAGTGGAGCAGCTCGATCCCAGGTCCGGCCTGGGCGCGCAAGCCGGTGATCCGCACACGCGCGCCCGGAACGGCGGAGAGCCGTTCCTGCTCGATCCTCCAATTCTCGCTGGTGCCGGCGATGCGCAGACCACTCGACGGCGGGGCCAATGGGGGTGAATGTCGAGCCACTCGGGCTCGTCCCGGCTGCGCCGCCGGTTCTCCTCGACCAGCCGGGCATAGGGAAATTCCGCCTGCGGATACTTGTAGAGCATGCGCATGTAGGAATGGGTCGGGGTGCCGTCGAGGTAGCAGTAGAGCTCCTTGACGTCCTCGCCGTGGTTGCCCTTCAAGTCGTGACTGCGAGAAACATTCGGCCGACGAGGCTCCGGGTTTTCGATCGCGCGAGGATGATCGCGTCGAGCCCGAGCCTGCGGCCATAGCGGTGCAAGGCGAATATCAGCATCAGCAGCAGAAGAAAGAAATAGGTCCAAGGCCACTCGCCAGGAGCACTGTAGAGGCCGAGCCATAGGTTGATGATCTGCAGCGCGCCGATCACCCCCCACAGACGCACATAAAGCCCCAGGAGCAGCGACACCGCGGTCAGCACCTCGAGACCGTAGACGATCGGTGCGAACAGGTAGAAATCCGGCAGCACGATGTTGTTGACAAAATCCGCCTGAGCAGGGATCGCGGCGGACTTCCCCATGACCCCCATCCAGTAGGCGAGGCCGGTCTCGCCGAATGGCTGCTCGGGGTGGTCGGTATAGGCCGGCGGTAGCTTCCACAGAGTCTGCTGCCACCACATGCACCCGATCAGGAAACGAAAGGCCCAGTCGCAGATATGGCTCGCGCGGCGTTGGCTCGGGATCGTGCTGAAGGCATAAACCGCTATCGCAACACTGGCCAGAGCGAGTAGCCAGAATATTCCGGTGGTCCAACCGGGTTGCTGCAGGAAAGCGACGACGTCGGAAATTGGATCGGGGTTCATTCGGCGGACCTCCCTCGGTCAGCACGGCCCCGCTCGCGCGCTGCCAAGTCGCGCCAAGCGCTCGCCGCGGCCATAATCACGCTCAGCGAAGCAGAGCTGCCATCGGCCTCACCTTTTTCGAAATCGCCCTCGACGACCGCCATTTGGTTTGTGACATGGGCAAAGCACAAGACCGACCGGCGACGGGCACGGGAGAACGCATAAAGCCCTGCCGCTTCCATCTCGACCGCCAGCACCTGCCGCCCGCGGCAGTGCGCGATGGCTGCGGCAGTCTCGCGAAACGGTGCGTCGGTGGTCCAGCTCGCGCCGCGATAGACCGGCTGCACGGACCTCGCCAATGCCTTCATTGCCGCTTCGACCAGTCTCTCCTCGGCGGCGACGAACTCTGCCGGCGGCAGATAGTGATAGCTCGTGCCTTCGTCGCGCAGGGCGCGATCGATCAGCATGAAATAGGGCGGCGGGGCTTGTTGCACGATTTGTCCCGCCGAGGTCATGCTGACCAGGAACCTGCAGCCAGAAACGAACAGCTGTTCTGCGACGAGCACCGCGAACGAAGCGCCCACGGCGCAGCCGATTATGCCGAAGCGTTCGCCCGCATGCTCGAATTCGAAAAGATCGGTGTGGTAGCACGCCCAGCCCGGTGAAAGGCGGGTTCGGCTGGCCCTGCGAAGGGTGCGTACGATGTCGCCGTCTGGATCGAGAATGCAGATTTCCGGCACCTCGGCGCTAGGCAAATTTTTCTGGCGGCGCGCCTCACGCAGCAGATTTTCCGGCTCGAAGACGGACGGCGCCGCGAAATGCTTTTCGGTCAAGATCGGCGGCTTCGACACGATACCTCCCAAAATGCCCGGTTCGAGAATATACAAATCGGCATCGCGCCGCGATGCGGCTCCACCTAAACGGAGACCACAGATGGGCATGCTCGTGAACGGCATCTGGCATCAGGAGGACCCACCCCGCGCAGAGCTGGGGATGACGGGCAGCGACGGCAGCTTTGTGCGCCCGGATTCGCGTTTCCGCGACCGTGTCAGTCGCGACGGCTCGTCCGGCTTCAAGGCGGAGGCCGGGCGCTACACGCTGGTCACGGCACCCTCCTGTCCCTGGGCGCACCGGACGGTGCTGATGCGCAAACTCAAAGCGCTCGACGGCACGATCGAGATTTTGCAATCCGATCTGCCGAAGATCGAGGGCTGGGCCTATTCCTGCGGATTGGACGACATCCAACCGATCGACGGCGTCTTCCATGTCCATCAGGTCTATAGCGCGGCCAACTCCGACTACACCGGCCGCGCCACCGTCCCGGTGTTGTGGGATCGTGAGACACGCACGATCGTCAACAACGAATCGTCAGAGATCATCCGCATGCTGAATCGGGAGTTCGATGAGTTTGGCGATGCGACGGTCGATTTCTATCCGGAGGCGCTCCGCGCCACGATCGATACCATCAACACCATGGTCTATGAGAATATCAACAACGGCGTCTATCGCTGCGGCTTTGCCCGAACCCAACAGGCTTACGAGGCGAGTTTCCACACGTTGTTTGCGGCGCTCGACGAAGTCGAAGAACGGCTCGGCCGCCAGCGCTATCTCGCCGGTAGCCGTTTCACCGAGGCGGATTTACGGTTGTTCCCGACATTGGTGCGGTTCGACGCGGTCTATTACTCCCACTTCAAATGCAATCTGCGCCGCATTGCCGACTATCACAACCTGTCGAACTATATGCGCGAAACCTATCAGATGCCGGGCGTCGCCGAGACCGTCGACATGCTCGGCATCAAGCTCGGCTATTACGGCGGGATGCCCAATCTCAACCCGAGCGGAATCATCCCGCTCGGCCCCGAACTCGACTTCGCCACCCCGCACGACCGCGGGGACTTCGCCGAAGCCGCCTGAGCGGCGAGATCGGGGCGGTCGGCCGGAGCAAACGGCTCACGATGGAGCAACCGCTGGGCCTGCGCGTTGACGGGAAAGGCGGGCGGTTAGGGAGATTGTCGCCGGCGGAAACCGGAGGTAGCGATGTATCTGGCGCGCTTTTCATACGACGTGCTGCCGATCAATCGCCAGCGCGCGATGGAGTTCATCAAACGAGAGGTCGAGGCCGCACACGGCAAGGGTCTGAATGCGCGGCTGCCGGTGTCGCTGACGCGCGGCCACGGCAACGGCGCGGCGCTGCAGTTCGAGGTCGAGCTGACCGACCTCGATCAGATCGATCAGTTCCGGAGCCGCGGCGTCGGCTCGGCCGAGGAAACCGGCAATTGGATGCATGCCTTCAGTGAGGTCGTCGCGGCGCCGCCATGCGTGGAAATCCTACGCTTTGAGGGCGCGAAGGCGGGCTATGAGTTGGGGCAGCGCGGAAGCGCTCGCGCATCGCGTCCCATTCGTCGGCGCCAAATCGTCGGAACATTTCGGGCACTGTAATTTCCGCGATCGGCTGTGGATGACGGCCGGTCTCGCGGAGGCCGGCCAGCGCCTGATCACAAATGCCGACCACGCTCTGGATCAAAAGCGCGGGCACGATCGCGAGCCTGTACCCCATCCTCTCGGCCTCGCGCAGATCCAGATCCGGTGTCTTGCCGCCGCGCACGACATTGAGGAGGCAAGGCCCGTCGACGAGACGCGGGACCGCCGCGACTTCTTCTAACGTTTGCGGCGCCTCGACGAACACCATGTCGGCACCGGCCGCCAAGGCGGCGTTGGCGCGGGCGATCGCTTCGTCGAAGCCGGCAACGGCGCGCGCGTCGGTGCGCGCGATGATCGCGAAATCCTGATCGCGGCGAGCGGCGACAGCGGCACGGATCTTCGCCAGATAATCCTCTCGCGAGACGATCTCTTTGCCTTCGAGGTGGCCGCATTTCTTCGGGAATTCTTGATCCTCGATATGAATTCCCGAGACTCCGCTGCGCTCGAATTCGCGCACCGTGCGAAAGACGTTGAGCTCGTTGCCGTAGCCGGTGTCGGCATCGGCGACGACCGGGACCTCGACGGCGCCCGCAATCCGCCTGGCACTGGCCACCATCTCCGACATGGTGAGGAGGCCGAAATCGGGATATCCCAAGCTCGCCGCGGTGCCGGCTCCGGTCATATAGACGGCGGCAAATCCAGCCTGTTCGATCAGCCTGGCGGTGATGCAGTCATAGGCACCCGGGGCCACCACCATCCCGTCGCGCCGCAGCAATGTGCCAAGGCGGCTCGCCTGCGTCATTCGTTCCTCCTCGCAACGATCCGCGGCAAGGCTAGGGCTGACCTTGCCGCCGCGTCGAGTACGATCGGAGGCCGGCTTGCCCCGTGGCGGAGAAGCGGTTTAGCGTGCGGCGATTGCAGGAGGTAACGGATGTACGCTTTCAGTTTGCCGGCGGAGCAGCGGTTCGACAGCGAGAAACATGTGGAAAGGGTCCTTGGCACGACCGGTGAGGGCGATGTGACGGTCGCCTGCTGGGAACCGGGCCAGACCAGCCCCTACCACTGTCATCCCGATGCGACGGAGATCTACTTTTGCTTCGAGGGCGGCGGCACGATGCGCACCCCGACCGAGACCATCGCGCTCGAGCCCGGAAGCTTTGTCGTTCACCCGCGCGGCGAGCTGCACGAATACATCAATGGCCCGCAGCGCACCCTGCTCTTCAGGGTGCGCTACGGCGACGAGATGTCGGGACGCACCAGGGAATGGCCGAGTAATCCGTACTGGAAGCCGCGTCCCGAGGACATCGAGTTTTTCGAGCACAACCCACCCGCATAGCGGCCGGACGATCGCCGGGAGCCATAGACCGGACCGGATCGTCGGCCGGACGCGCCCTATTGCGTCACAACCGCGCTAGAGCTTCGCGTTACGACAGTTGTACCCGCAGCTTCGGTCGGCCCCGTCACGGGTTCGATCATGACAGCCGCTACCCCGGCGTGTCGCATATTGAGCTCGTCGGCGGCACGCGGCGAAAGATCGATGATAAACCGGCGGGTCCATGGACCGCGGTCGTTGATCCTGACGACCACCGAGCGGCGGCTGTCGAGGTGTGTCACCCTGGCGTAAGAGTAAAGCGGCAGCGTGCGATGCGCGGCGGTGGGTGTCATAGTGTCAAGGCGCTCTCCGCTCGATGTGGGGGAGCCGACGTGATTGTACCAAGCCGCTGTGCCGATCTCCCGGCGTCCCAATGGCTGCGGAGGAGCCGCTTCGTCGTCGTGATGGGCGGCAAGTTGTGAAGAAGCTGCCTGACGATGCCGTGTCGCCGCCTCGTGACGAACGAAGCGCGCGCGGGTGCCTGAGGGCTTGAGCGAAACCACGTGGGTTCTGGCGGTCGGCTTTGTCGCTCGCTGGGATTTGTCGCCGCACGGCTGGTCAGGATGGTGGGAGGCCGCCTTCTCGGGCGGTGCGGCCATCGCGCCGGTAGAGATCACCAAAAACGCGACGGAAATGCCGATGGTTCGACGCATAAGCATCCGGCATTGTCTCCTTTTTGTTGCACATCCCGGCGCGAAGGCGAGCGGTCGCGCTGCCACTCCAATGGTATTGGATCAGCCTAGGGGATGGAGATCGGTGTCGTCCCGGATTGTTGCCGATGCATCCGGGTAGGACAGGGGGGAACAGGCCAAGCTAAACAGGGCAAAACTCAAATGTCAACACCGCCCGCTCCTTTAGTTGTTAACCATGGTTTTCCCGACTGTCGTCGGCTCAGCTAAACGCCGCCCGTTCGCGGCGAAGGCGTTGTTCGGTTGTACGGGAGCTATTACTGGGGGCCCAGAATTTTATTTTGCGACATCTTTAATGTCAGAGGTTTCAAAAGCGAAAGCGCGAAGGCGGAAAATCGTGGGGGCAGCGTTTAGTTAATAAAGTGTTCTACCGCGGGATAATTCCGCATGAGCCGCCCGTCGGCGTGCTCTTCACCACTCAGGATCCGGCGTATTCCCGGGCGCCCGGCGCGGGCTTTGTTGCGCTGGTTGGTCAAGGCCGGGAAATAAGGCCCGGTGCTATGATCGTATCACGCCAAGCGTGATATATCAGTCGGAACCGAGACCGGAGGTCGGCATGTCGCTCGCCGTCGCCATCCAGATGGATCCGATCGACACGATCAATATCGATGCGGATTCAACCTTTGCGCTGGCCCTTGAGGCGCAGCAGCGCGGGCATGGCCTGTTCCACTATTTGCCGGGCGCGCTGACCTTGCGGGATGGGCGGCTCTATGCCCGCGGTCGGCGGCTCGAGGTCGCCCGACGTCACGGCAACCACCATCGTTTCGGCGCCTTCGAAGAACTCGACCTTGCCGGGTTCGACGTCATCCTGATGCGGCAGGACCCGCCGTTCGACATGGCCTATATCACGGCGACGCATCTTCTCGAACTGCTGCCGGAAGACGGCCCGCTTGTCGTCAATGATCCAGGCGCGGTACGCAATGCGCCGGAGAAGCTTTTTGTGCTGCGCTTCAGAGAGCTGATGCCGCCGACCTTGCTGACCCGCGACCGCGACGAGATCCGCGCCTTCTGGAAGGAGCACGGGGACATCATCTTGAAACCGCTGTTCGGCAATGGCGGGGCCGGGGTGTTTCGTCTGCGGCCGGGCGACGAAAACTTGACTGCACTCCTCGAGATGTACGAGCAGATCCAACGCGAGCCGGTGATGGTGCAGCGCTATGTGCCCGAAGTGCGTCAGGGCGACAAGCGCATTGTGCTCGTCGAAGGCGAGCCTGCGGGTGCAGTGATGCGGGTGCCGCCCGAGGGCGAGGCGCGCGCCAATCTGCATGTCGGCGCCGTCCCGGTGAAGACCGAGCTGCGCGACCGCGACCGCGAAATCTGCGCTGCGATCGGGCCGACGTTACGCGCCCAGGGGCTCGTCTTTGTCGGCATCGACGTGATCGGCGACTGGTTGACCGAGATCAACGTCACCTCGCCGACCGGCATCCAGGAAATCGCGCGGCTCTCCGGCATCGAGATCGCACCCAAGATCTGGGATGCCATCGAAGCGCGGCTGGCCGAACGCGCGGTGCGCCGGCCGGCGTGAGTTCAAACCCTCGAGGAGCCTTGCCCATGACTGACGCCCGCAATGTCTTCGGCGAACCTCTGGCCGAATGCTGCACCAAGCCGATGACCGGATTCTATCGCGACGGCAACTGCAACACCGGGCCCGAAGATTTGGGGTTGCACACGGTGTGCACAAAGGTCGATGCCGCGTTTCTGGCGTTCTCGCGAGCCGCCGGCAACGATCTCTCGACCCCGGTGCCCGAATTCGGCTTCCCTGGCCTTAAGCCCGGCGACTGCTGGTGCCTCTGCGCAGAGCGCTGGAAGGAGGCGCTGGAGGCCGGCAAGGCACCCAAGGTCAAGCTGACGGCAACACACGAGGCGACCCTGGAGGTCGTCTCACTCGAGGTGCTGAAGCGCCACGCGATCGATCTGAGCTGAGGCCTCCCTGAGAACAGGGAGAAACATCGCGGCGGCATCCAAAAATCGTCGAGCGTATCGCCATAATCCGTTTCCTAGCAATAGGTTAACAAGCCAAACCCGGAGCGGTCCCGCGGTCTTAACAGGGAGCGAAATCGAGGCCCTGAGGGAGGGAACAGGGAGAGCCGGGGGACCTCGCAGCCGCCCACCGGACCACCCGTAGCGGCGTCCCACCTCTGCCACCCTAACAGAAATAATAGACCTCGATCTTGACGAGAAGATGGCGACGATATCGGAGCCGAAAAACCGCGATAGCCCCTCCGAGCCAGGTTCGAGATGAACTGCATTGGGGCAACGAGTCACCGGCAGAAATCCGGCCGGAAGCCTCTCTCCGCCCGCTTGCGGGGGGAGAGGGGGGTTCCGGCGTGGCTGCGCCGGGAGGATGAGGTGGGTAGCTCGGCTGTTAGGGACGGGGCTCCCCCACCTCACCCCGACCCTCTCCGCCCCCAAGGGCAACTGATCCCGTGCGCTGGTGGCGAAGGACGACGCCGCGAGTGTGAAGATCCGCGCAAACCGGCTAGGCTCCGACGAGGTTCGTCGATCAGTGGCCGCTGAGCCAACGACGGTTCGGTCTCCAACAACTCCAAGCCCACAAGATGCCCGCAGCGCGATGGCAAACCAGACATAGCCGGTCCGGAACGCGAGGGGCTGAGATCCGCCTGGTTCGGAAGTTCGGCGCGCGTCGCCGCCGAGTGCGGCGGCCGGTCTTTTCCGGCATGCGCCTGTCCGACACCGCCAAGCCTCTCGGCGGCACCACCCCCAAACTCGCCTTCGCCGGCGAGCGCGGTGGGCGGGCACTTGTCTAGGCGATCGAACGTGATCGGACGCGCCGCCCTCTCTTTTACCGTCGCTGCCCTCTTCCTACTTTTGGGGGCCGAACTCGCCGGCGCCGCCTCGGCGCCGGGACGATACGACGGCGTGCTGGGGAGCGCGAACTACACGATCAACGTGCCGCCCGACTGGAATGGCGGCCTCGTCATGTTCGCGCATGGTTACGAAGGCGAAGGATCCGGTAATGGCACGGTGCGCAACTCGCCGCTCGACGCCCACCTGACCGAGCGCGGCTATGCCTGGGCCGCATCGGGCTATCGTGCGTGGGGATATCGGCCCGATTGGTTCCTGCTCGATCTACTGACACTGCGCGCGCATTTCATCAACCGGTTCGGCCCGCCGCGCTGGACGATCATTCACGGGCAATCGATGGGCGGGCACATTGCCATTGCCTCGCTCGAATTATACCCCGAGACGTATCAGGGCGCCCTGATCGAGTGCGGCGTCATCGATGGCGTCGGACTCGTCGACTGGCGGCGCGCCTATACCGCGGCCGCAGAATATTTCTCCGGACTGCCGCTGCTCGACACGCCGCGCCCGGAATTCGACAGGCTGGTGAACGGGCCGTGGCTCGAGCTGATGGGGGAGCCGGGCCATTACACCGAGCGCGGCCGGCGCTTCGACAGCGTCATCAAGCATCTCTCGGGCGGCGATGTGCCGTTGCGCCTCGAGGGGCTGCTGGAACGCTATGTAAGGAACCTCAATCCACGCGACCCGGGACCGGCGTACGCCCGGGAATTCGCGCGTCACGCCGATACCCGGCACATCCGCTACGAAATCGATCCGGGGCTGGGGGTCGATGCGCCCACTCTCAATCGTGAGATACCGCGTGTTGCGCCCCCGCCCGGCGCGCGAACGTATGAAGTCAACCCGGTCTTTGCCGAGCTCACCGGCAAGATCCGGGCTCCGGTCATGTCGCTCCATGAAACCGCGGATTTCCGCGTACCTTTCCGCCTCGAGCAGGATTACCGCCGGCGCACCGAGAGCGTCGGCGCCTCAAACCTGCTGGTGCAGCGCGCGGTGCGCTGGCCTGGTCATTGCGGGATCGAGAACGCGGTGCGCGAACGGGCTTTCGACGACTTGGTCGCATGGATCGAAAACGGCAGGGTCCCGGCGGGCGACGACGTGCTCGGCGATGTCACGCGGCTGGGCCTGCGGTGGACGCCGCTGCGTCACCCACACGATCCGGTCCCGGGCCAATAGACGGGATGGTTTCATTGGGGCTCGGCAAGGACGCCGCGCCCCCACCCTTCTCGAACCGCGAGCCGATCCTCGATATCTGCGGCGGCCTGGTGCTGCCTGGCACTCGTCGACGGTCACGTGTACCTCGGCAAGACCCTGCGGCGCAGCAAGAAGCCACGTGGTCGGCTGGTGCCATCGAGCGATCTTGAGAGTTGTTCGTACTTTGCGGCGAGCCGCTGTGGGGTTAAGCTGCGGGACAGCCCGCGGAGGAAAAAGCCATGACCATGATCGACATGCATGCCCATTGGAGACCCGCCGAAATAGCCGACGTTCTGCGCGCTCGTACCAGGGAACCGCGCATTCTGCGCAATGAGGACGGCGCCGAGGTGCTGAAGTCAGGACGGATGGGCGAAGAGCCGCTCGCGAAGGCCTTCGATGACGTCGCATTCCATCTCGCCCGGATGGACCGCCAGGGGGTGCAGACGAGCGTGCTGTCACTCCTCGGCTCGTTCTGCTGGATCGAGGCCCAGCCGCTGGAAGAGGCCGAGCCGCTCTGCCGGATCGTCAACGACGGGCTTTCCGCAATTTGCCAGGAGCATCCCGGCCGCTTTGCCGCCTACGCTGCGTTGCCCTTGACGGACATGTCCGCCGCCGCCGCCGAGTTCGAGCGGGCGCTCGGGCTGCCGGGCATGATCGGCGCGCAGATACCGGGCAACTACTTCCTGACGCGCAAGGACGGCGAAGCGATGCGTCCGCTGCTGGAAGTCGCGAACCGTCACCACGCGGCTCTCTTCATCCACCACGGCCCGCGGCCGGGCGACGCTTTCCCCAAGGTCGCGAGCGACACGGACAACGCGCGCCGCCGCAACGGCACGCTCGACATGCAGGCGAGCCTCTCCTCGGTGATGGTGACATTGTGTCTCACCGACTACCTTGCCGACTACCCCGACGCGATGATCCAGGTCCACAATTTGGGCGGCAACCTTCCCTACGAGGTCGAGCGCATGGACCACCGCTGCCTGCTCGACACGCCGAATGAGGAGCTGCCGTCCTCGCGCGTCCGCAAGACGAAGGTGTACGTGGATTGCAACTCGTTCGGCCCGCGCGCGATCGAGGCGGCCGTGAGCCTCTACGGCGCCGAGCGCATCGTATGCGGCACCGACGGCACCGAGTTCGGCTGCGACTGGACACGGAAGGCGCTCGCGGAAGCACAGATCGGCGAGGAAGCGCGCGAGCAGATCCTGCACCGCAACGCCGCTGTGATGCTCACCCGCGTAAAGACCGCGCAGCGCGAAAGAGCCGCCGCTTAATCCGAAGCGTTGACCCCCGTGCCCGGACTTGATCCGGGCACCCACGTCTTTTTGAGCAAGGGCATAGACGTGGGTGGCCGGGTCACGCCCGGCCAAGGGGTCATTGTTAAGGGCGGCTGCTATAATCCTCCTCCTCGCAGGCCCTCGGTTCGGGAGGAAGACACGCCGTTCGTCGCCTCGAATGGCCTCACCGAGGCGGGCACCAGCAGGACCGTCGCGGCCGGAGGCATGACGGTCCACTACCACGACGTGGGCGAGGGCGAGCCGGTGTTGTTCCTCCACTCCTACGGTCCCGGCACCACCGCGTGGATCACGTTTCACAAGACGGTGGGCCTGCTTTCGCAGCACTTCCGCTGCATCCTGATGGACCTGCCGAACTTTTCGAAGACGGGCCCGATCGTCTACCGCGAGGGCGTGCACGCCCTCCAGGCTCGGACCGCGGTCGCGTTGCTCGACGCCCTCGGCATCCAGCGGGCATACTGGGTCGGCAACTCGCAGGGCGGGCAGTCGGCGATGGTGGCGGCCATCGCCTACCCCGAGCGGGTCGGCAAGTTCGTGATGGGCGGCTCGCACATCGGCACCGGCGGCGATCGCTACCTCTTGGCCAATCGCCCCTCGGAGGGCAGCCGGGCCACCCGCCAGGCGCTCGACGACCCGAGCCGCGAGAACATCGCGCACTACCTCTCCGTGCACATCGACGACGGGAGCCTGGTGACCGACGAGCTGGTGGACTATATCCACCGGGCGCACAATTGGTCGCCGGAGTTCATCGAGGCGCGCCGGCAATCGGTCAGCCTGCCGCGCGACTACACACAAGACCTCGCCGGCATCCAGGCGCCCGTCCTCTTGATCCACGGGCGCTACGACCGGATGGTGCCGTTCGAGGTCAGCATCGCGATCCTGAACCACATCGCCGACTCGCGCCTCGTGCTGCTCAACAATTGTGGGCACTGGCCGCCCTTCGAGAAGCCGGCCGAATGGGCCGCGCAGGTCCTCGCGTTCCTGCGCGGCTATTGAGAGGGACGCCTAGCGGCGATCGTGAACCAAGGGGCCGTGCTCGCAACAAAAGCATGAGCGAGCGGGATCACACCGGGATCGGCCCGGCGCACCTGCACGCCTATCTCCGTGCCCTGGAGCACGGGCCGCTTGCGCCCGATCTCTACGACGAGACCAAGCGCCGTCTCGGCGCCGTCAAGTCGGGGCCGCGCCGCGCCCTGCAATAATCGACGATCGCGACCATATCGGCTGTGGCGCCGATCCGCCCGATCCGTAATGGCCCGGGGCTATCAATGAGGATGATCATGCATGTGGTCGCCGGTTACGCGTGGGCCGTCGCGACGGCAGCGATGATAGCATTCGCGAGTGGCGCCTGTGGCCAGGAAACCAGGCTCAAGGTTCCCAAAGTCATCGTCATGGCGCAGGCTGCCCCGGTCGAGCCGCCCTACATGCGCGATCCCTGGAAGGCTTACGCGCGAAATCCTTATTTCGGTCGCTACCGCGTCGAGGAGGATAAATTCGCCGAGGTACCGTGCACCGCCACCCGCATTGCCTTTGCTCAGGGCGGTCGATGTCTGCAAGGATACCGGCTCACGGTTCCAGAAATTGCCAACAACAGAGGCAGCAATCCGTGCGACATGGCGCTCGACGTCGTCGGCGCCAACACCGGGAAATTGTATATCGAAGCCGATATCCTGGCTCTTGATCCATACAAGGTCACCGCGAATGGCTCGCCGCCGAGCTCGTGCTACGTGCACAGTTACATAGGCTATGACCAGGAAGACTTCCAAGATATGAACCAGGTGACGAGGCGGGGAACCAATTGGCGTAATCTGCAGGTCAATGGGCAAGCGAGGTCCATCGAATTCACGGATGGCCCGCACCAATGCGTCGCGGTTCTGAGGCCCGGCCCGGTTTGGCTCGGCGGCTATACTTACATGATGCACGCCAGCATCTGCCGCATGGACAATGCGAGTGTGCAGGCCGAGGACATCGCCTATGTGCTTGGCTCGCTGCAAACTCGGACTTACGACCCGGTCGGCAATTTGAGAAAACCCGACGATCCGGTATACGGCCCGGCGGGCCGCCGGTAGGCGGTGGAGCAGCAGCGTGCAGGGTCGCAGCCTTATCGATCGACTTTGCCTCCCCAACCGGTCGCGCCGGGTTGCGACGCGAGCGCTGCACTTTACGGTTCTCGTATGGTCGGCACTGTTTTGTTGGCCGATGCCGTGTAGCGCCGAAGCACCTTCGACGATCGGGGTCGAGCTCAACCGTCTCGAGGATCAGGGCGGCAATTGCCGCGCCTATCTCGTCATCACCAACCCGGGATCTGACGAATTCTCGGGCTTCACCCTCGACCTCGTCATCTTCGATCGCGGCGGGACGATCATGCGCCGGCTGGCCGTCGATATGGCGCCGGTGCGGCCGGCGAAGACCGGCGTCAAGGTGTTCGACATCGCCGAGACCGCGTGCAGCGCGATTGGCAGCATTCTCGTCAATGATGTGATCCGTTGCCGCGACAAAAGCGGCGATGTCGCAGGCTGCGTCGACCGGCTGACGACCTCCTCGAAGCTTGCGGTTTCGTTGATGAAATAGACGGCATTAGCGGAATGAGACTGCCGCTGACCCTGTCGACCGCCGGCCATGCCATCCTAATCGCCCTGCTGGTCCTATTGGCCGCCGGACCCCCTCCGCCGCAGCCCGCCGTCAAGGGCGGCATTGAAGTCGTCCTGGGCCAGTCATCGTCACAACCACAGTCCGTTCTCGCCCCCGAAGCGGCGAGCCAACCGGCTGATCCTTCGACGGTTGCGGCGTTGCCGCCGCAGGAGATCGCAGAACCCGAGCCTGTGGCCGCGGCATCCGAGTCATCTCCTGAAGCGGTAACGGAGATCCTGCCGCCCGATCAAGCCGGGGCGCTGATGCCACCGCCGCGCAAGCCCGTTGTCAGCCAGCCGGCGAAACCAGTCGTCCGCCGGCCGCAGCCGAGAGCAGTTGTCGCTGCGCCGACCCCGGTACCGAGCCGGCTCGCCGACGCGGCGCAGGCCGCGACCACGGCGTCTCAATATCCGGCGGGGCAATCGGCAGCGGCCGCCGCGATGCCCGCAACTGTCCCGGGACCCGACCCCGCCGCGAATTACGGCGCAATGATCAGCGCCTGGTTCGAGAGCCATAAATACTATCCCGAATCGGCCCGCCAGCGCCGCGAGGAGGGAGGAGTCAAGCTGCGCTTTCGGGTCGACCGCTTTGGCCGGGTGCTCGGTTACCGCTTGCTCGAAAGCACCGGCTACGCCGATCTCGACGCCGGCATCGACCAGATGATGCGCGGGGCGCAGCTCCCGCCCTTTCCGGCGGAGATGACGCAATCCCAGATCGAGATCCAGGTAAAACTCCGTTTCAACCTGACGCGATGATGCCCAATGACGGGTTGATGGTAGATTTAGGGCCGCAGCAACGATGATCGCGACTATCTCGGCTATGGCGCTGAACCGTCCGATCCGTCGCGACGGGCGTGTTCGACGTCTTTCAGATCCCCTATTCTGCGGTCGAGAGCGGCGATCGGCGCAACCTCGCGGGCGGGAGCGGGTATCGTCGTGCGCGGCGGTGCCGCGAAAGGTTCGGCCTCCGAAGGCAAGCAGCGCGGACTGCAATGGGACCGCTGGCAGCGAGCCGAGTTCGGCGATCTGCTTGACGGTAGGAGCCCGATGGAGTTCATCCTCCGCCTTACCTTCACCAATCCCGATCTCGATACGACGATCGTGGGGACCGTGAGCCCGGCGCATTTGCAGGCCAACCTCGATGTGCTGGAGCGCGGGGCATTACCGTCGGCCCTCTATGACGAAGCCAAGCGCCGGCTCGCCGCCGCGGGCTCCGCGCCGCGTCCACCCCGGGATGACCCACGATGCGCAATCCCTACAAATAGCTTGCGTCGGCCATTCGCTATGGCCGCTCTGCCATAGAGAGGATGAACATGCAGGCGGTCTCCAGCTATATGTGCGCAATCGTGATAGCAGCGATGATCGCGTCGGTGAGCGGCGCTGATGCCCAAGAAAACAAGCTATCGCTTCCCGACGTCACCGTTACCGGGCCCGCAGCCCCGGTCGAGCCGCCCTACATGCGCAATCCCGGGAAGGCTTTCGGACGAGATCCCTATCTTGGTAGATATCGCGTCGAGGAGGACAAATTTTCGGAGGTGCCGTGCGCCGCAACCCGCATTGCTCTTGGTCCAGGGGGCAAATGTTTACAAGGATATCGGCTCACCGCTCCGGAAGTTCTCATAGACCGACAGGGCAGCAGTTCTTGTGACATGGCACTCGACGTGGTGATCGATGCCGTCGGGCAATTGTCAATTGAAGCCGATATACTAGCGGTTGATCCGTACAAGGTCACGGCAAACGGTTCGCCGCTAAAATCGTGCTACGTTCAGAGTTATATGGGCTACGATCAGGAAGACTTTCAGGACATGAACCGGGTGACGAGGCGCGGCAGCAATTGGCATAATCTGCAGATTAACGGCCAAGAGAGATCCATCGAATTCTCGGACGGGTCGCACAATTGCATCGCTATTTTAAAGCCCGGACCGGTGTGGCGAGGCGGCTACATCTACATCACGCACGCCAGCATTTGCCGCATGGGCACAGCAACCGTCCGGACCGAGGACATCGCCCATGTCCTCGGCTCGCTGCAGGCTCGGATTTACGACCCGGTCGGCAATTTGAGAAAAGCCGGCGATTCAACATACGGTCCAGCCGGCAACTCGCGATAAGGCAGCTAGCAACCCGGGATGACACACGGTGCTTGATATTGCTAACACCATAATGCTATAATAACAATACCCCTTAATCGTTCCCGGGAACGCGCTGTTTCGGTTCGTGCGGGAACAGCGAAAACAGCAATGCGTTCATGCCGCTCTGCTTAACCAGAGTCGGCAACCAAAGAGAGCATCCTGCTGGTCTCAGCCAGCATTATCAGGAGGACGGAGGCACGCGCCTCATCTAAAGGTTGTAGGCCGGGAAAGGGCGAGATGAGGGATAGCAGCGGCGTCGTCGAGGTATGATACGAAACCGCCAGCCCGGGGAGCCAGGGATGATCGACGATCGCGACTATGCCGGCTACGGCGCGCAACCGCCCGATCCGCAATGGCCCGGCGGAGCGCGGATCGCCGTCAACATCAACCTCAATTTCGAGGGTGGTGGCGAGCGCTCGGTGATGGACGGCGACGGGGTCAGCGAAGGCGTGCTGAACGATATCGGATTTCCGTCATTGGCGGGCGTGCGCAGCCCGATGGTCGAGTCGGTCTTCGAATACGGCTCGCGCGTCGGCGGCTGGCGGCTCTTACGCCTGTTCCGCCGCTTCGGGGTCAAAGTCTGTCTATTGGCGGTGGCCAAGGCGGCCGAGCGCAACCCCGAGATCACCCGTGCTTTTGTCGAGGACGGGCACGAGATCGTCAGCCACGGCTATCGCTGGCTCGATTATCAGACGATGCCGGAAGAGGTCGAGCGCGAGCATGTCCGCCTCGGCATCGAGACCATCGAGCGGGTCGCCGGGGTACGGCCGGTCGGCTGGATGACCGGGCGGCCGAGCGCCAACACGCGGCGCCTTCATCTCGATCTCGGCGGCTTTCTCTATGATCGGGACGCGCTCAACGACGAACTGCCCTACTGGGTGTCGGTCGGCAGCGCGCGTCATCTGATCATCCCGTATTCCTTCGAGACCAATGACAATCGCTACGACCAAAACCTCGGTTTCTCGACAGGCGAGGACTTCGCGCGCTACATGATCGACTGCTTCGAGGTGATGTACGAGGAAGGTGCGGACCACCCCAAGCTGATGTCGTTGGCATTGCACGACCGGCTGACCGGCCGCCCCGGCCGGATCGCCGGGCTCATCAAGTTTCTCGATCACATCACCGCCCGCGACCGGGTGTGGATCTGCACCGGCCGCGAGATCGCGGAGCACTGGCGCCGCGTCCATCCGGCCTGAGGTACCCCACGCATGTCCCGATTTCGTCATCCCCGCGTAAGCGCAGCACTGTCCGGGGAAAGTCGAGGATGATCTTTTCGATAGTCGGTCAGCGAGTTTCCCGCAGACGGCGTTTAATTACCCTCTCTCCCCGCCGGCCGGGGGGAGAGGGCAGGGTGAGGGGGGCCGGCGACGGTTCGCGGCCGCGCCCACCTCACCCTCCCGCTTCGCGGGCCCCTCCCTCTCCCCCCTGAAGGGCGGAGAGGGGCTCTGCTCCGGTCGAGCGGAACGATAGGCTTGCGATTTGTCCGGGGCTCCTGGATCCCCGCTTTCGCGCGCTTTCGCGGGGGTGACGAAGTAAGTGAGAGGATCTTTTTTCGGCATGTTTGCGGACCGAGGCATCGCCGCGGAAGTGCGTGCGACCGTTGCGGTTGCCGGCCCGCTTGCCGCCGCCAATTTGGCGCAGATGGCGATGGGCTTCACCAATACGGTGATGGTCGGCAGTCTCGGGAGTGCGGCTCTCGCGGCCGCAGGGCTTGGTGCAAGTCTCTATTTTACGATTGCCATGGTGTGCTCGGGCGTGCTCACCGCGGTGGCGCCCCTTGCTGCCCATGCGATCGGCGCCAATGACCCCCGGAGGGCGGGACAGGTCGCGGGCAAGGGCCTCGTTCTTGCCGCATTGCTGGCGGTGCCGGTCGTCACAACGCTGATGGCGGTCCCCCGGCTGCTCGGGGCTCTCGGTTACGACGCTGTCCTTGCCGGAGAGATCGGCCGCTTCTTGGGCGCGATCGCGTGGGCGGTGCCGGGCTTCCTCGGCTTTGCCGTGTTGCGGAGTTTCCTGGTCGCAGCTTCACACAGCCGGACCGTGATGATCGCGCTGGTCCTATGCGTTCCGCTGAACGCCGGGCTGAACTGGGTCCTGATCTTCGGCCACTTCGGGGCACCACCTCTCGGGATTGCCGGCTCGGGCTGCGCGACAGCGATCATCCAGTGGCTGATGTTCGCCGGTCTTGCACTCTACGCCGCGGTGATGCCGAGCCTCGCCGAATATCGAATGAGGCCGTTTTCGCGCCATTGGGACGAGATCGGGCGTATCCTGCGCCTCGGCCTGCCGATCGGCGGGATCCTCGGCCTCGAGATCGGCGTGTTCGCCACGACCGGAATCCTGATGGGGTTGCTCGGGGCCGACGCGCTCGGCGCCCATCAGCTGGTCATGAACTGCATCAGCGTCGTTTTCATGGTGCCGCTCGGCATCGCCCAGGCGGCCACCGTCCGCGTCGCCGTCGCCCTCGGTTCCGGCGTTCCGGCAGCGGCGCGGCGCGCCGGCTTTGTCGCGATCGCGCTCGGCGTGGCTTATATGGCGATAATGGCGGTTGTTCTGGTCGCCGCCCCACGCACCATCGCAAAGATCTACGTCGATATCGATGCCCCGGCCAATCGCGGTCTCGGCGAGATTGCGCATAGCCTGCTGGCGATTGCCGCTGTCTTTCAGATCTTCGACGGAGTGCAGGCAATCGCCGCCGGCGCGCTGCGCGGCTATCGCGACACCGCAATACCGCTGTTGCTCGCAGTCATCGGTTATTGGGGCGTCGGCTTTGCCGGCGGCTGGCTGCTCGCCTTTCCGGCCGGCTATGGCGCGATCGGCCTCTGGACCGGCTTGGCGGTAGGGCTGGCGGCGGTTGCGCTGATGCTGACCTTGCGGTTGCATATTTGTGCCGGCATCGCCGTCGCGGCGCGTCAATCGCTGGCAGCCGTGCCGGCGGGAGAGTGAGAACCGCCGATTGACAAAGCTCAAATAGGTCGCGACAACCGCGTAATTGGCTACGATTTTGGGGGATCGAACGGATGGGCATGCTCGAGGGACGGGTGGCACTTTGCGCCGGAGCGGGACGCGGAGTCGGGGCTGAGATCGCCAAATTGATGGCGGTGCACGGCGCCAAGGTCATTGTCAACGATCCCGGGACCAGTGGCAGCGGCGAGGGCTCCGACCAGACGCCGGCGCAGGAGATCGTCGACCAGATTAAGGCGGCCGGCGGCGAAGCGGCCGCTAATTACGGCTCGGTCGCCAAATTCGACGATTGCCTGGCGATGGTGCAGCAGGCCCGCGACGCCTTCGGCGGCCTGCACATCGTCTTCAACGCCGCCGGGATCCTGCGTGACCGGATGTTCCACAACATGTTCCCGGAGGAGTGGCAGGCGGTCATCGACGTCCACCTGAACGGCCACTTCAACATCAATCGCGCGGCGGTCAACCTGTTTCGCGAGCAGAATTACGGGCGGATGATCATGGTGTCGTCGACCTCCGGTTTGCTCGGCAATGTCGGACAGTGCAATTACGGCGCGGCGAAATTCGGTATCGTCGCCCTGGCGCGCATCGTCGCGATGGAAAATGCCTCGAAGGGCATCACCGTCAACGTGATTTGCCCCTCGGCGGATACGCGGATGACCCGCTCGGTCCCGACGCCAAAGGACCCGCAGGCCGCGGCACTGCGCGAGGAGCGGTTGCGCCGCAGCCGCGCCGACGCAATCGCCCCGCTCTGCGTCTACCTCGCCTCCGAGCAGGCGAGCCACGTCAACGGCCAGGTGTTCCACCAGCGGGCCGGGGAGCTGTCGCTCTACGGGCATATGCGGCCGGTGCGCATGGTGCACCGCCACGGCGGGTGGACACCGGAGACGCTCGCCGAGGTCGCGATCCCGGCGCTCGCCCCGCAATTCACCCCGCTCGGCGACGGCCGCAACGTCCATCCGGGCCTGCCGATGGAGTGATCGGGCTGGTGCGGAAGACGCTTATTGCTGGCGCCCCGGAGCACCGGGCAGCGGGCTCGGCAATGGGCTTCCGCGGCCCGGGGGCCGGCCTTGCGGGACAGGTGATGGTCCGGGAAGCGGCACCGGCTCGGCGCCGAGAAGGGGAACATCGATCGGACGCCGGGTTTCCCCGGGCTGGGCCTCCGCCCTGCGGACCAGCGCCTCGAGTTGCTTGTCGCTCAGCTTGATGCGATAGAATTTGTCGTAGAACTCGCGGACACTGGCGCGCAAATCCTCCTGATAGACGTCCGGATAGAACAACGCGCTGAGCCAAGGCAGCCCAATGACCCGGTTTACCCCGGCCGGGTCGTCAATCCAGCCAAATGGATCGGCTGGGGCGAGATAGATCCGCTTTTTCGCGACAGCGGCCACCCCGCGCCACGCCCGATCGCGCTGCAGCGCGGTGTAGAAGCTGGGCTGTTGCGCGATGATTATTGCCGGGTCCCATGCAAAGATCTGTTCACGGGTGACTCTGGTGAGCTGGCCGCTGCCGAGAGAGGCGGCGACGTTGATAACCCCTGCCTGGTCTATAGTCGCCATTGCCTGCGAGCGGGCGAGCCCGGTTTCGAGGCCGTCGGGCCCGCGGCCGTAGTAAACCAGGGGTCGAGAGGTCGATTCGGTGACCAGCAGCCGGCCGCGCAAATTATCGACCGCCATCCGCGTGTAGTAGGCGAGGTCCTGCCCGCGCTCACCGACGCCGAACATTTGCCCGACGACCTCCAGATTATAAGGAGTGTGCTGAATGCTGCCGTCGAGAACGACGTAGGGAATCCCGGTCCGCTGCTGGATCGCATCGGCGAACGCTGCCGCCTCCGGAGACGCGACCCCCGTCTCGACGATCAGATCCGGTCGTAGCCGTGCGACTGCGTCGGCTACCGTCGTAGGGTTCGACTCGGTGAGCTGGCCGACAACCGGCAGGCGCGCGAGCTTGGCCGGCATAAAGGCCCGCTGCTCGCGCGACAAGGGTCGGCTCCAGCCGACGAGCTTCTCCGGCGCAAGGACATAGATGAGCACCGCGGCCGACTGGTCGGCCGGCATCACCCGCCCGATCCGGTCGGGCACCGCGACATAGCGCTCGGTAGAGTCGACAAAGTCGGCGGCCCGGCCGTGCACGGCAAGGAGTAGCAGGAAGACTAAAGTGGTCGGTGCGGCAGGCAAACGAAGCGACATGGGCCCCTCGTCAGATGGCAGCGGCGACTATACCGGCCACACCCCCGCTGACAAGCTGCCGACGGGCAAGCAGCGCAGCCTTGGATGTCCTTGCTCAAGGTGTAGACTGCCTGTAGAGGGCTACCGATGTGAATCGAGTCCATCGACGAGGGTATTCAGCGGCAGATGCTCTCCCGAGCGGTGAGCGGACCCGAGAGCCTCCCGGCCCGACAAATCGAGCCGTATCGCTGGCGGCTCTCCGGCAGCACCATCGCCCATCTCTTCAAGGCCACGACCCGGCAGCATCATCAGGAGCTGGCCGCGATCATCGCGCGACTGGTGCGGCGCGGGGCCGTCGTCTTCGACGTCGGCGCACATGCCGGGCAATATACCAAGCTGTTCGCCCGCGCCGCGGCGGAGGGCCGGGTCTACGCCGTCGAGCCCGGGAGCTATGCACGCTCGATCCTACGTACGGTCGTATGGTCGCACCGGCTTGGCAATGTCGCGGTGCTGCCGATGGGGTTCGGCGCGACGCCCGGCCTGGCTACCCTGACCATGCCGGTCAAAGGACACGGCAGCTTCGGCTTCGGGTTGGCCCATCTCGGAGCGCCCGGCGAGCGCTGGCGCAAGGTTGCCCAAGAATTGGTGGCGCTGACTACCCTCGACACGGTCGTCGCGGCGCTTGGGCTCGACCGCGTCGATTTCATCAAGGCGGATATCGAGGGTTGGGAGCTTCGCCTGCTGCACGGCAGCACGCAGACGCTACGGCGGTTTCGGCCTTACCTGATGCTTGAGCTCACCGCCGACCATCTGGCCCGGGCCGGGGATCGGCTCGATGATGCCTTTGCCTTTCTCGCAGGGTTAGACTATGCGGCGCTGGAATTCACGCCCGGCGGGGGACTGATACCCGTTGCCACCCGCCATGACGGCGATTTCTGGTTCATTCCACGCGAGGACCCCGGAGTATGACGCGACCGTTCGAAGGCATCCGCATCATCGACATCACCCACGTGCTGGCCGGCCCCTTCGCGGCCTATCAGCTCGCCGTGCTCGGCGCCGACGTGATCAAGGTCGAGCACCCGACCGAGCCGGACCAGAGCCGCGAGGGCGGCACCGACCGCGCGCTCAATCGACGCAACATGGGGACCTCGTTCCTGACCCAGGGGTCTAACAAGAAGTCGATCACCCTCGACCTCAAGACCGAGGCGGGCCGCGAAATCCTGAAGAAGCTGGTCGCCCGCGCCGACGTGCTGGTGGAGAACTACCGGCCGGGCGCGTTCAAGGCGCTGGGGCTCGGCTATGAGGCGCTGTTGAAGATCAACCCGCGCCTCATTTACTGCTCGATATCGGCGTTCGGCCAGGACGGGGTGCGGCGCGAGCAGACCGCCTACGACCACGTGATCCAGGCGACCTCGGGCATCATGGCGTCGACCGGCACCGAGGAGGTCAACCCGATCAAGATCGGGGCACCCGCGGTCGATTACGCGACCGGCACGATGGGCGCCTTCGCGCTCGCCAGCGCCCTCTTCCAGCGCGAGCGCACCGGCAAGGGCCAGCACATCGACCTCGCGATGCTCGGCGTCGCGATGATGATGCAGGCCTCGCTGATGACCGGCTATTTCCGCAACGGTAGCGAGCCGAAACCGCACGGCAACAAGCAGCCCTTCGCCACCAACAGCGCCTACGACGCCAAGGAGGGTATGGTGATGATCGGCGCCAGCAACATCCGCCAGCAGGCGCGATTCTGGCGCGCGGTCGAACGAGCCGACATGATCAAGACCGACAACGAGGCGCGGGTCGATGACCGCGAGCGGGAAGCCGCAATCATTGCGGACATTATCAAATCCAAGACCGCCGACGAGTGGGAGGTCTATTTCCAGGCGCGTCACGTGCCGGCCGCGCGCGTGCGCACAATGGCGGAAGCGCTCGCCGACCCGCATTTCACCGAGCGCCGCGTGTTCCATAAATTCGACACGGTCGCCGGCATCGACGGCCCGCTCGGGGTGCCGCTCGCGGCGTTCAAGTTCGCACATGGCGGACCGTCGATCGAGCACCCGCCGCACGAGATGGGCGAGGACACCGACACGGTCCTCGCCGAGCACGGTTACAGCGCGGAGGAGATCGCCGCCTTTCGCTGCGACGGGGTGATCTAAGGGTTACCGGAAGTTTCGGCTCGTAATAACGATGTCGCGGGCATCGTAGCCCGGCACCCGTTCGGGGAGGGCCAAGGGCAGCTTGCGCATCGGCCGGGGCTCGGCCTCGCCGGTGTGGTCGCGCAACGTGTTGAGCCGCGGGGTCAGGTCGTCGAGACGGTCAGCGACGATGTGGATGACGCTCTCCTCGCGCTGCAATTTGCCGGTGCAGCGCAGCAAGGTGGCACCGAGTGCCGCGCGGCGGAAGCGTTCGAGGATTTGTGGCCAGACAATCAGATTGGCGACCCCGGTCTCGTCCTCGATGGTGATGAAGACCACACCGTTGGCGCTGCCCGGGCGCTGGCGGATCAAGACGACCCCGGCGATCGTGAGGCGCCGGTCGACCGGCAGATCGGCGAGGTCGGCGGCGGTGACCAGACCCTCGCGGGCGAATTCCCGGCGCAGAAAGGCGAGCGGGTGGCGCTTCAGGGTCAGGCTCAGGCTGGCGTAATCCTCGACGACATGCTCGCCCAGCGGCATCTCCGGCAACAGCGCCATGGCGATTCTCTCCCTCTCCGCCCCCGGGGGCGGAGAGGGTTCCAGTGAGAAGAGCGGCAGTGGCGGCTCGCCGAGCGCCTTCAGGGCCCACAGCGCACGGCGCCGGTCGAGCCCCATCGAGCGAAAGGCGTCGGCCTCGGCGAGGCGCTCGAGCGCGCCGCGGCCGAGCCCGCTGCGCCGCCACAGCGCTCGCGGATCCGAATAGCCCCCCATCGGTCGAGCGGCCACGAGCCGTTCCGCATCGACCTCGGCAAAGCCTTTGATCTGGCGCAGCCCGAGGCGCAGCGCCCAGCCCCTCACCCCAACCCTCTCCCCGTAAAACGGGGAGAGGGAGGGACCCGCGAAGCGGGAGGGTGAGGGGCAAACCAGCGGTTCGAGCGTGCAGTCCCAGAGGCTGTGGTTGACGTCCACGGCGCGCACCTCGACGCCGTGCTCGCGGGCGTCGCGGACGATCTGCGCCGGGGCGTAGAACCCCATCGGCTGGCTGTTGAGCAGGGCGCAGGCAAAGATTTCGGGATAGAAGCATTTGATCCATGACGAGACGTAAACGAGGAGTGCGAAGCTCGCCGCGTGGCTTTCGGGAAAGCCGTAGGTCCCAAACCCTTCGATCTGACTGAAGCAGCGCGTCGCGAAATCGCGGTCGTAGCCGTTCTCGACCATGCCGGCGACGAATTTGTCGCGGAACCGATGAATATCGCCGTTGCGCTTGAAGGTCGCCATTGCGCGGCGTAGCCGGTCGGCCTCGTCTGGAGGAAAACCAGCGCCGACAATGGCGATCTTCATCGCCTGCTCCTGAAAGAGCGGCACGCCCATGGTCTTGCCGAGCACCTGACGCAGTGCCTCGGAAGGATAGTCGACCGGCTCGCGCCCCGAGCGGCGCCGCAGATAGGGATGCACCATGTCGCCTTGGATCGGGCCCGGCCGCACGATCGCGACTTCGATGACGAGATCGTAAAACTCGCGCGGTTTGAGCCGCGGCAGCATCGTCATCTGGGCGCGGCTTTCGACCTGGAAGACGCCGAGCGAGTCGGCGCGGCTCAGCATCTCGTAGACGGCGGGATCCTCGGCCGGGACGGTGGCGAGATCGAGCCGGCGGCCGTAATGGTTCTCGATCAGCGTAAAGGCCTTGCGGATGCAGGTCAGCATGCCGAGCGCCAGGACATCGATTTTTAAAATGCCGAGCCGGTCGAGGTCGTCCTTGTCCCACTCGATGACGGTGCGGTCCTCCATTGCCGCGTTCTCGATCGGCACCAGCTCGGACAACGGCCCGCGAGTGATCACAAAACCGCCGACATGCTGCGAGAGGTGGCGCGGAAAGCCAACCAGCTGTGCCGCGAGGTCGAGTGCCAGACGCAAGGTGCGGTCGGTCGGGTCGAGACCGGCCTCGCGCACCCTAAGATCGGCGATCGGGTCGTTGCTCCACCCCCAGACGATGCCGGCGAGGGCGGCGACGACATCGACGCTGAGCCCCAACGCCTTGCCGACCTCGCGGATCGCCGAGCGCGAGCGGTAGCAGATCACCGTGGCGGCGAGACCGGCCCGGTCGCGGCCGTATTTTTCATAGACGTATTGGATCACCTCCTCGCGCCGCTCGTGCTCGAAATCGACATCGATGTCGGGCGGCTCGTTGCGCGCGGCGCTGATGAAGCGCTCGAACAGCACGTCGATCCGCGCCGGATCGACTGCAGTGATGCCGAGGCAATAGCAGACGACAGAATTGGCGGCGGAGCCGCGTCCCTGGCACAGGATGCCGCGCGCCCTCGCAAATCGCACGATGTCGTGTACGGTCAGGAAGTAGCGGGCGTAGTCGAGCCGCTCGATCAGTCGGAGCTCGTGCTCGATCAGACCGCGAATCCTCGCGGGAATGCAGCCGGAAGTCGGCCGCTTATTTCCTCCCTCTCCCCCCGCCGGCCGGGGGGAGAGGGTCGGGGTGAGGGGGGCCGACGATCCGACTTCGGCCCCGCCCACCTCACCCTCCCATCGCTGCACGATGGGCCCCTCCCTCTCCCCCCTGCAGGGCGGTGAGGGGCTAGCAGAAAACCGCTCCGTCGCCCCCTGCCAGGTCAGCTCGACGAGGCGCTGCTGTGGCGTCTGCCCCTCCGGGACCGGCTCCTCAGGGTATTCGTAGCGCAGCTCATCGAGGCTGAACCGGCAGCGCTCGACGATCTCGAGGCTGCGCTCGACCGCATCCTCGCGGCCGCGAAAGAGCCGCGCCATCTCCTGCGGCGGTTTCAGATGGCGCTCAGCATTGGCGATGAGACGGTAACCCGCTTCGCCGATCGTGCAGCCTTCGCGGATGCAGGTCAGCACGTCCTGCAGAGGGCGCCGTTCGGGCAGGTGGTAGAGCACGTCGTTGACCGCGACGAGCGGCAGCCCGGTTGTCTCACCGATAGCAGCAAGGCGGGCGAGGCGCTGCGCATCGTCACCGCGATAGAGGTGCTGCACGGCGAGATAGGCGCGGCCCTCAAAATCCGCTGCGATGCGGGCGGTGAAATCCGCCATATCCACCGTTTCGGACGGCAAGGCCACGACGATCTGGCCATCGCCGTACGCAACCACATCGGCATAGTGGAGATGGCACTCGCTCTTCGGGGCGCGGCGCTTGCCGAGGGTCAGAAGCCGCGTGAGGCGGCCGTAGGCAGCGCGATCCTCAGGAAAGGCGAGGAGGCTCGTGCCGTCGGAGAGATCGAGGCGGCAGCCGATGACGAGCCGGAGCCCGACCTCTTTTGCCGCATGATGGGCGCGCACGACACCGGCGAGGCTGTTGCGGTCGGTGATCGCGATCGCTGCATGACCGAGAGCAGCTGCGGTCAACACCAGCTCGTCCGGATGCGCGGCACCGCGCAGAAACGAGAAGTTGGTGGTGACCTGCAATTCCGCGTAGCGCGGCCCCCGCTGAGCCAAAACGGGATCAGGAAAAGACGCCATGGACAAACCAGCGCGGCGGGCGGTCGTTGCCGTGCAAGCCCGCCCGGAACAACCAGAAGCGCCGCCCCTCCTCGTCCTCGACCCGGTAATAGTCGCGGATCGCGTCCCCGCCTTCGCGAGGATCGGCGCTGGACGCCGCGGGCTGCCACCATTCATCGGCAATCCGCTCCGGCCCGTCGGCCCGCGTCACCCGGTGCCGGCGCCGCCGCCAGGCGAACCGAAACGGCGGGTCGTCGGGTAAAAGCCAGAAGGCTTCAACCGGCTCGGGCGGCTCGAACAACCGGATTGGCCGCGGCGGCTTGCCGGAGACCCCCCACCTCACCCCGCCCCTCTCCGCCCCCAGGAGCGGAGAGGGAGAAGAAGCGGGCCCTCTCCGCCCTTTAGGGGGGAGAGGGAGGGGACCCACCGCGTCAGCGATGGGGAGGGTGAGGTGGGGCTGCACGCGCACCGAGGCCCGCTCCGGGATGTGGCTTTCGCGCGGTTCGAGCCGCGACACTGCGGCGAGCCCCAACTTGTTGCCGAGCCGGTCGAGGAGCGGGGCGATGCCGCTCGCCTCGCTACCGGCTGGGTGGCCGAGGAGGCCGATCTGCTCGGCCGGCAGGGGCTCGACCGCAAAGGCGGCAAGAATCATGTCTTCGACGCCGAGACCGGGATCGACGGTGTCGAGCCGTTCTTTGAAAAGGGCCGCGAGGTGGCGCGGATCGCGGCTCGGGCGAGCGGTGCCGAGCCGGATCCGCTCGACCTGTCCATCGACGCGGTGAAAGCCGAGGTCGACCCGCCGCGCTCCCGTTCCCTCCCGCACCAAGCGCTGGACGAGATCCGCGGTGAGCCGCTCCGTTGCCAGCATCAGATCGGTGGGCTCGGTAATCGGCTCGGCGAAGCTCAACCGTACCCGCCGGGTCGGCACCTCGCCCAGTGGCGACAGCGGTTCGGGCAGATTGTCCAGCGCCTGGTCGAGACGCCGCGCTATTGTTTGGCCAAAACGGCGGGCCAACGCATCGCGCGGCATTGCAGAGAGATCGCCGATCCGCTTCAAGCCGACCCGCCGCAGACCCTGGGCGGTAACCGGGTCGAGGCGGAGAGCCTCCACCGGCAATGGGGCGAGGGCGGCGCGACAATCTCCCGGCGGCAGGATGACGAGGTCCTTGCCCATTTCGGCAAAGCGGGCGATTGCCCAGGCGGCGCCCAATGTGTCGGCAATGGCGGTGCGGCCCGAGACATGTCGGCGATCGAGCCGGGCTATGAGATCGGCGGCGAGTGCTCTTTCTCCACCCCAGAGATGGGCGGAGCCGGTGATCTCGATGCGCACCCCGTCCACCCCGTCGGGAGCAGTCCACGGGCTGTAGCGACCGCACCATTCCGCCAGTCTGCGGAGTGCCGCGGCGTCCTCCGCAGGCTCTGCCGCGGCGGTGGCGAGGCCGGGGAAAAAGGAGAGCGCGTCCGCCAACGGCATCCCCGGGGCGAGGCCGGCGGCAGTCGCGGCCGAATTGACTGCGGCGAGAAGCCGCCGTCCGGCGGCATCGGCGACCGTTGCAAACGGGATCTCCTCAGCCGGCGCGCCGGAACCTTTCCGATGAGACAGGCCTAGCCGGTCGATCGGCCAGCGTGGCAGCCAGAGATACATGACCCGTCGCATCGGCTCCCTCCACCTCCCAGCATGCCGGCTCGCCGCCGCGGCAGCGCAAGAGCTCGATTCGCCACCGCGGACGTCCCACTCCGGGCTCTCCTTGCGGGGGCTGCGACGGCAGCGCGGCGATCCGCCATCGGGTTACCGCCGCATTCGGCAGAGCACGTTCGCGCGCCGCCTGCCCCCCGTCGCGCCAGCGCCGCAACAGGAGGGCGATGATGCCGGAGCGCTCCGCGGCGAGCTGCAGGCGGCGGCTCGCCACTGCAGGGAGCACCCCGATTTCACCGACCACCGCGGCGATGCCAGGAGCGCGCAAGCCTTCCTCCATCGCCCACAGGATCTCGTCATCGCGCGGTGCCCGGACCAGCACGAGACGCCCGGGATCAAGCCCATGGGCAGCAAGCCCGGACCCGTAGAGATCCGGGCGGGGAAGACACCACAGTACTACCCCCACCTCACCCCAACCCTCTCCCCCCCTAGGGGCGGAGAGGGAGAGCAGCCGTGCCTCGTTTCCCTCTCCGCCCTTTAGGGGGGAGAGGGAGGGGACCCGTCGCGTCAGCGACGGGGAGGGTGAGGTGGGCAGCCTCGCGAGCCGTCCGACGATGCCGGCGGCAAAGGCGGCGGCGAGTGCGCCATCCTCCTCGTCGCCGCTTGCCCCCAGGATCTCGTGCAAGGCGCCCCGCGCCAGCCCGCCGCTCGGCAGCACCCGGTCGATCGCGGCGACGCCAAACGGCAATACCCCATGGGTCGGCGCCGTCGGCCGCTCGATCCGCCTGATATGCTCGCGTAGCTCAGGAAGAAGGGCTCTCTCCGCGATCATGTACCATCTTTGTTCTCATTTTCGCCTCTTGTCAACGCCGACGGTTGACGACCGAGCCGGCCCGCGGCACCGCCTCGCGTTATTTGTATCAGTGCTAAAATAATATTTAATTAATTTAATTGACAAAAATATAGGTATCGCATTATATCGGACGTCCGGATCTCATCACGTCGCGCTAGAACGATCTCAGGTGATGCCCCTTTGCGATCTCTGCATCCATAGAAACAGCGAAAAACAGCGGCGGAACAGCGGGCGCCTCGCTGTTATTCCGTTTGCCTAGCCGCCGGAAACCGAGGATTTCCACGCGGATCGCGGCCGCGTTCGCTGATAATTCGCTGCGAAAACAGCAAAAACAGCGAGAAGTGTCGTTCGCTGCATGACACTACCCTCGGCCACGGCGGATCGGCTACCATTCCGGCGGGCGGCCCGTCCCTCCATAGCGCTATCCCCATTACATTCGGTTGCAGCAGAGGACAACGGAGCCTCAATGATCATTCTCGGGATTCATGCGGGTCAGCATGAAGCTTCGGCCACCTTGTTCGACGACTATCGGGTGCTCGCTGCGGTGCAGATGGAACGCCTCAACCGGATCAAGGGCGCCGGCGTTTTGCCCGATGAATGGGCTTGGCCATGCGTTGATGAAGTCCTCTCGATGCGCGGGCTGAGAAGGCGGGACGTCGATGCCGTAGCGTTGACCCGTTCGGCATTGCCCCAGACCTACTACCTCAAAATGCGCACGCCGTGGCGCCGGCTCGCCGTCCGCGCCAAGCCCGAAATCCTGCAGAAGCGGCCGCACCGGCTGCTGGTCAACGCGCTGCGGAAAGAACATGTGGCCGATCCGAGCCTGGTTTTCGCGGAGACCGATTTCTTTGTCGATCACGGTTTTAGTCAAAGCGTACGAATTCACTGGTCCAACCACCATCTTTGCCACGCCCTGCCGGGGTTGTTTTTCACGGATTGGAGCGAGGGCTTGCTCTACACGGCGGACGGCATTGGAGATAACACTTCCTATTCGGCTCGCTCTTTTGGTAACGGGAAGCTCACCAGCCTGTTCGGTGACGACGATGCGCTGCTCGAGCCTTACGGCGGCGGGAGTGTGGCTCTGGCCTATGGCATCGTCACCCAAGCCGTCGGGTTTCGCATGCTCCGCCATGAGGGCAAGATCACCGGACTGGCAGCCTCTGGAGAACCGGTTTTCTATCGCGACTTGGCACAGCATTTTGCCGTCGATGAGCGTGGCCAGGTCCAATCCACCTGGATCACCTTCGAGGAGATGCGGCGGGCGATTACCAAATTACTCGATGGAGCCAAGCGGGAGGACGCCGCCGCGTCGATCCAAAAGCTGGTCGAGGACATCGTCTTGGTGTCATTGACCCGTATCCTGCGGCAGGCGCCGCATCGCCACCTCGGCCTGTCCGGGGGCTTGTTTGCCAATGTCAAGCTCAACCGTCATCTCGCCGATAATCTGAGCCTCGACGAGATCTTCATTGTTCCGCCGATGGGCGATGAAGGGCTCTCACTGGGGGCGGGATTAGCGTTTCTGCTGTCGCGGGACGGCCTGCACCGCTGGCTCGAGCGGCGCTACCGGCTCGATGATGTTTACTGGGGGCGCGATTATGACAGCGCGATCGACGCTACGCTGATCGCTGAGCCGGACGTGGCGCGGCTCGGCGATCCAACAATCGAGGGGACTGCGGCCCGCCTTGCCGACGGTCAAATCGGCGCGATCTTTCGGGGACGCATGGAGTTTGGGCCGCGCGCCCTTGGCGCGCGCTCGATCCTTGCCAACCCCTCACGGCGGGCCACTCATGACGAACTCAATCGGCGGCTGCAGCGCTCGGAATTCATGCCGTTTGCGCCGGTGGTAACCGAAGAAAATGCCAGCAGGGTCTTTGATATCAATTCTGTCAATAGTTATGCGTGTCGCTTTATGACGATCACGACCGAAGTCCTGCCGCAGTGGCGCCGAGCGATCGAGGCGGTCGTCCATGTCGACGGGTCGGCGCGACCACAGATCATCCACCGCGACATCAACCCGCTTTACTACGATATCGTCGTCGCCTTCGAACGGCGCACCGGCATCCCGGCGCTGATCAACACGAGCTTTAATGTGCACGAGGAGCCCATCGTCAACCGCCCGGCCGAGTGTGTGCGTGCGTTGGTCGACCGACGTATCGACTTTGTCGTGACCGAGAACGGGCTGTACGCGACGCGGACTTGATCATCCGGCCAGCCAATCCGCCAGACGGCGGGCGGCCTCGGCCACCTCCTCGGTCGTGCCGGCAAGCGAAAGCCGGACCCAGCTCCCGCCGTCGACCGGGTCGAAATCAAGACCTGGCGTCAGCGCAACTCCGGTCTCGGCGAGGAGCCGGCGGCAGAAATCGGCGCTGTCTCGGGTCAGGCTCGAGATGTCGACATAAAGGTAGAACGCCCCTTCGGCCGGCGCGAAACGGCTCAGCCCGGCATCTGCGAGGGTGCCAATCAGCAGATCGCGATTTTGCCGATATCGCCCGACGTGAGCATCGAGCTCGGTGCGGCAGCCGAAGACCGGAAGCGCCGCCAACTGCGACAAGGCCGGCGGCGAGATGTAGAAGTTCTGCGCCAAGCACTCGACCGAGCGAGCGAGGTCGGGCGGGACCAGCATCCAGCCGAGCCGCCAGCCGGTCATGCAGTAATATTTCGAGAACGAGTTGACGATGACCGCCGCTTTCCCATAAGCGCGCGCGGTCGCCGCCGCCGTCTCGAAGGTGATGCCGTGGTAGATCTCGTCCGAGATCAGGCGGATGCCGCGCTCGTGGCAATATTCGGCAAGCCGGGCGAGGTCGACCGCGTGGATCATCGTTCCCGTCGGATTGGCCGGGCTCGCGACAATGAGCCCGTCCAGTCTCCCCGCATCGGCGAGCAGTTCGGGGGTCGGCTGATAAAGAGCGTTCTCCCCCGCGGCGATCAGCACCGGCTCGATATCGAGAGCAGCCAGGATATTGCGGTAGGCCGGATACCCCGGGATGGCGACACCCACCCGATCGCCCGGTTCGAAGGCGGCGAGAAAGGCGAGCTGAAAGGCCGCCGACGAGCCGGTCGTTACGACGACTTCGGCAGGGTCGACCGAGACTTCGTATTGCGCCTGATAATGCGCGGCGATCGCCTTCCGCAAAGGGGCGATGCCCAGCGCGTCGGTGTAGCCGATCTGCGCCGATTTCAGCGCCTGTCGGGCGGCTTCGAGGACGGGCTGTGGCGCCGGGGCACTCGGCTGACCGACTTCGAGATGGATCACATCGGCGCCGCCGGCCGCGCGCTCGTTGGCGGCGCGCAGGACATCCATCGCAATGAAGGGCGGGACGAGCCCGCGGCGCGAGGCCCGCAAGCTCATGTCCGAGCGCATCCTTCCGGCTTAAATATCCGGCGCGTCGCGGCGGGGTGACGCAGCAATCGGTCGGGCGGCCGGATCGGCCGGCGCACCAATTCGCCGCCGCAATTGGGACAGCGGCCGCCAAGGACGCCCTCGGCGCAGTCGTGGCAAAACGTGCATTCGAAGGAGCAGATCCGGGCGTCTGGCGAGGCGGGCGGCAAATCCCGGTCGCAGCATTCGCAGTTCGGTCGCAATTCCAGCATCGTCGTCCTAATCGTCGGTCCGGCCGCCAGGCATCGTGAGCGAGAAGGTTGGTGTTGGCCAGCGGCTTTCGCTATGAAGAGCTGCCGACCCCTTGCAAGAGAACGAAACTTGGCCTCAGACACGACACTGGTCCGCCTGATTGGAATGTCGGGCAGCTTGCGCAGCGGCTCATATTCGAATGCGGTGCTCGATACACTCAGTGAGAAGTTCACCGGCCGCGTTGACCTCGAGGTCTATGACCTGAGGCCGATACCGCTTTACGACCAGGATTTCGAAGGCGACAGACGCCCCGAGCCGGTCAAGCGATTGCTCGCAGCGATTGCCGAGAGCGATGGCCTCGTGCTGTGCGCGCCGGAATTCAACCACAGTATTCCCGGGGTATTGAAGAACGCGCTCGATTGGGCCTCGCGCCCCGCCTTCACCTCAGTTATGGCCTACAAACCTGTTGCAATCATGGCGACCTCGCGGGGAGCGCTCGGCGGCGCACGCTGCTTGGAGCACATGCGCGTGGCGCTCGACTCGATGCTGTCGCGCGTCGTTCTGGCGCGTGAGGTGACGATCACCTCGAGCGCGGACAAGGTCCGCGACGGCCGCCTTGTCGATGAGACCTCGCTCGGCTTCGCGTGCGCTGCGGTCGAGGCGCTGCTGCGCGAGATCCGCTTGTGGCGGATAGCGGACCGTCTTGCGGATTAATGCTCACGCCGGATTTGAGGCCGGCTTTTCGTTGACGCAGCGCAACAGCTTCCAATAGCCGAACAGATTGCTCGGCCGCACCTCGCGGATCGACAATCGGCTGTCGCGCCGGAACGCGTCATACGAGAAATCGGCATGAAAGCCGATATGGCGGGCAAGCCGACCCAGCCGTTTTTCGATCAAGCGCAGCAGCAAGTTCTGGCTGGCAAAATGATTGACGACGACGATGGTCCCGCCCGGTATGCACACCCGGCGCATCTCGGCGGCAAAGCGCGCCGGGTTGGGCACGACCGACGCTACGTAGAGCGCCAGAACGGCGTCGAAAGAGCTGTCGGGAAATTCGAGGTTCTCGGCATCCATCACATGCAAGCCCTCGACGTGGGTGAGGCGGCGTCGCTCGGCGCGGCGCCGCGCTTTCGCCAGCATCTCAGCCGAGACGTCGATCCCGGTCACCCGCGAATCCGGGCGAAAATGAGGGAGCGACAGACCGGTGCCGACGCCGACCTCGAGAATCCGCTGCCCCGGCCGGTCATTGGCGATGCGCACGGCATCCTTGCGCCCCGGATGGAACACCGGGCCGAAAACAATGTCGTAGGAACCCGAAAAAAGCCGATAGGTCCGAAGGGTATCGTGCAAATCCATTGTCTCGGCTCGCGCTATGATCGGTGAGACGGGCGTGAACCCGCTGCGTCGTTTCCCGGAGCTGTTCGATCCGGTCGCGTTGGTTAAGCTAACAATGGAACGCTTGATACGCTAGATCATCTTCGGCGCGCGGCTGCCATGCCGAGGCCCCGCGCGGTCCGTCGACGACGATCTAGATC